>Ga0210248_100010_pt1 | contig 263862 bp, 256 predicted proteins | sample ChrtobMetP3_32mM_FD_155493 | JGI IMG/M metagenome (GOLD analysis project Ga0210248, IMG submission 155493) | Chrysochromulina tobin associated microbial communities from unialgal haptophyte culture, Seattle, Washington, United States - P3_32mM | ecosystem: Host-associated > Algae > Haptophytes...
CGGAGATGGCGAGGCCAGCGGCGTCGTCCTTGGCGCTGTTGACGCGCAGGCCGGATGAGAGGCGCTGCATGGAGGTGGCCAGCGAGCTGGAGGTGGTGCCCAGGTTGCGCTGGGCGGTCATGGACATGACGTTGGTGTTGATGGTGGTCATAACTAACTCCGGTTGAGGTGGTTGGGCTGACTGCCCGGTTGCCCGGGCCACGAACCCATGGAGAAGTTCGTTGAATCTAATTTCGGTGGACTTGGAAGAATCTTTAGCGTTCTGTTGTCGCCGCGTGTCGTGTCAAGCCCCGCCCGTCGTCCGCTGACCACCATCCAAGAAAAAAGGGCGGTTGCATGGCCATGGCCATGCAACCGCCCTTCGAGGCGATGCCTTGGGCGTGCGCGATCAGCGCAGCAGCGAGAGGACACCCTGTTGTGCCTGGTTGGCCTGGGCCACCATGGCGGTGCCGGCCTGCTGCAGGATCTGGGCGCGCGAGAGGTTGGAGGTTTCCTTGGCGAAGTCGGCGTCCACGATGCGGCCGCGCGCAGCGGAGATGTTCTCGCCGGTGATCTGGATGTTGGCCACGGCGTTCTCGAAGCGGCTCTGCAGGGCGCCGAGGTCGGCGCGCGAGCTGTTGACCGCGTTGATCGCGTTGTCGATCACTTTCAGGGCCTTTTGGGCGTCGCCGAAGCTGGAGACGTTGATGTCGTTGAGCTGGCTGCTTGCGGCCACGCCTGGGCCGGCTGGTGCCGCACCCGTGGTGGCGGCGGTGAAGCCTGCGTTGAAGTCGGCTGCGGCAATGGCAGTGTCGGAGAACACTTCCCAGCCCGTGACCGCACCGGCCGTGTAGGTGGCTCGGGCGAACACGCCGGTGTCAGAAGACTTGGCGTTGATCGCGTCCACCACCTGCTGCGAGCGCTCGCCAGCCGAGGTGGCGGCGGAGATCGGGCCGAGAGCTGTGCCCTTGACGGTCAGGGCGCCGGCTGCGATGGCGGCGTTAGCACCGACCGTGGTGGTCTGCGTGCCGGCGACGGTCAGCAGCGAGGTCTCGCCCAGCGTGGTGGTGCTGGCGCTGACGATGGAGTCGATGGCGATGCCTTCACCGGCGTTGGCGCCGACCTGGAAGGTGGCGTTGGCGAACGAGCCGTCGAGCAGCTTGGTGCCGTTGAAGCTGGTGGTCTTGGCCACGCGGTCGATTTCCGAGCTCAGCTGTTTCACTTCGGCCTGCAGGGCCGTGCGGTCGCTGGTGTTGTTCGAAGCGTTGGCCGACTGCACGGCCAGCTCACGCATGCGCTGCAGCATGTCGCCCACTTTGCCCAGTGCGCCTTCGGCGGTCTGCGCCAGCGAGATGCCGTCGTTGGCGTTGCGGGCAGCCACGTTCAGGCCGCGCACCTGGGCGTTCATGCGCTCGGAGATGGCGAGGCCAGCGGCGTCGTCCTTGGCGCTGTTCACGCGCAGGCCCGAAGACAGGCGCTGCATGGAGGTGGCCAGCGAGCTGGAGGTGGTGCCCAGGTTGCGCTGGGCGGTCATGGACATCACGTTCGTGTTGATGGTGGTCATGTTGGACTCCGTTCAGAAAATGGGTTGGTGAGCAATCAACGCAGCAGGGACAAGACGCCCTGTTGTGCCTGGTTGGCCTGGGCCACCATGGCGGTGCCGGCCTGCTGCAGGATCTGCGCGCGCGACAGGTTGGAGGTTTCCTTGGCGAAGTCGGCGTCCACGATGCGGCCGCGGGCTGCGGAGATGTTCTCGCCGGTGATCTGGATGTTGGCCACGGCGTTCTCGAAGCGGCTCTGCAGGGCGCCCAGGTCGGCGCGCGAGCTGTTGATGGCGTTGATGGCCTTGTCGATCACTTGCAGCGACAGCTGGGCATCCCCGAAGCTGTTGACGTTGATGCCGGAGAGGGTGGCCAGCGTGGCGGGAGGCGCGGTGTCGCCAGGATCACCCGTGGAGGTTGCGGTAAAGGCCGCACCAAAAGCCGTGGCGCCGGTCAAGTCGCGGTTGGAGAAGACTTCGTAGCCGCCGCCAGACGCTTCGCGGGCAAACACGCCGGTCTCGCTGGACTTGGCGTTGATCGCGTCCACCACTTGCGTGGTGCGCTGTGCGGCGGTGGTGGCGGCAGCGATGCCACCCAGGGCCACGGCGTTGCCGGCGGCATCCTGAACGGTCCAGCCGGTGGTGCCGGCGGGAATGGCGGCGCCGTCGGCGGGCATGGTCGCCAACGTGGGCGCTGCGACCGTCGCCACAAAATGCTCTGTGGCGCTCAACTGGCCCAGAGCGGTGGACTTGGCCGACACAATGGAGTCGATGGCGATGCCTTCACCGGCGTTGGCGCCGACCTGGAAGGTGGCGTTGGCGAACGAGCCGTCGAGCAGCTTGGTGCCGTTGAAGCTGGTGGTCTTGGCCACGCGGTCGATTTCCGAACGCAGTTGTCCCACTTCGGCCTGCAGGGCCGTGCGGTCGCTGGTGTTGTTCGAAGCGTTGGCCGACTGCACGGCCAGCTCACGCATGCGCTGCAGCATGTCGCCCACTTTGCCCAGCGCGCCTTCGGCGGTCTGCGCCAGCGAGATGCCGTCGTTGGCGTTGCGGGCAGCCACGTTGAGGCCGCGCACCTGGGCGTTCATGCGCTCGGAGATGGCCAGGCCGGCGGCGTCGTCCTTGGCGCTGTTGACGCGCAGGCCGGATGAGAGGCGCTGCATGGAGGTGGCCAGCGAGCTGGAGGTGGTGCCCAGGTTGCGCTGGGCGGTCATGGACATGACGTTGGTGTTGATGGTGGTCATAACTAACTCCGGTTGAGGTGGTTGGGCTGACTGCCCGGTTGCCCGGGCCACGAACCCATGGAGAAGTTCGTTGTCATCTATTTCGGTGTCTTCTCCGATTACTTGAGGGCTTCAGCTCCAGCCGGCCACGCCGTTGGCCAACACGCGAAAAAAAGCCCTGGTCGCAGAGCGCCAGGGCCGATGTGGAGCAGAGTCGCCGTTTTACGAAGACGCCTTGTTCCATTGGGCAATTTGTTGCGTCACGAACGAATTGAGCGAGTTGAGCTGGCCCACCATCGCATCCATGGCGTTGTATTGCTTGAGGTAGCGGGTTTCGGCGCGGGCCGCGCGTGCGATCACTGTATCTTGCTGCACGGTGTTGCGCTTGACGGCTGCGCGCAGCGAATCAGTGCGTGCGGTCAGCGTGCCGCTGGCGCCCGAAAAACCTTCGGCGAAGCTCTTGAGCTTTTCGCCGAAGCCTTGGGCCGTGGGGTCGGTGTGGTCGGCGTTGAAGAGGTTCTGCACAGCCTCAGGGTTGTCCAGCGCAGCGCCCAGCTTGGTGCTGTTGATGCTCATCTTGCCGCCCGACTTGATCTCGATGCCGATGTCGGCCAGCGTGGTGAAGGCGCCACCAGGGGTCACAGAGCGCATCATGCCGCGCAGCGCATTCTGCAGGCCCACCGCGGAACTGTCACCCTGCAGCGACCCGGCCACCTTGGTGTCGGGGTTGTAGCCGGTGGTGCTGGTGAGCATGTCGTTGAGCGAGTTGTACGCGTCGACAAAGGACTGGATGGTTTTGGTCATCGCGTCCTTGTCGTTGGTCACCGCAACCTCCACCGGCCCGGTGGTGACCTTGGAGAACTGCAGGGTGATGCCGGGCAGGCCGTCCTTGTAGGTGTTGCTGGCGGACTCGATGTCGATGCCGTTGATGGTGGCCATCGCGTTGGCGCCGTGCGTGATCTGCACGCCCGAGGCCACACCACCCTGCACAGCCAGGCGAGAGAGACCGGTGTTGTCGACACCGTCGCTGTCGGTGGCCTGCATCTCGAAGCCCAGGGCTTCCCCGGTGTCCTTGGAGCGCATGAGAAGACGTTCGCCCGAGGCGTCGCGCAACACGGTGGCGGTGACGCCGGCGCCGGCCGCGTTGATCTTGGCTGCGATCTGGGTAAGGGTGTCCTCGCCAGGGCCGATCGTGATGTCCACCGCTGGTGCACTGCCTGCGGCAAAGCTGCCCGAGCTCCAGTCGCCCAGCGTGATCTTCAGGTTGCCTTCGCCCATGGCCGTGTCTTTCGGCACCGCCAGCGTGGCCGTGGACTGCGCTTTGGCCAGTTGTTGCACCTCCACCGCCATCGAGGTGGGTGCGGTGCCCGTGGCCACCGTGATGCCCACCGCGTCGCTGGTGGACGAGCTGCCCTTGACGGCCTTGAACGCGTTGGGGTCAGCGAGTTTGGTGCCCAGTTCGCCCAGTGAGTTCATCATCGAACTCAGGGTGCCGAAGACAGAAATCTTGCTCTGGAACTTGGTGGCCTGCGTCTGCAGTGGTGCCAGTGGTGCCCGCTCCAGCGCGACCAACTGCGAGACGATGCTCTGGATGTCGACGCCGCTGGCCAGGCCCGTGGAGGTGATGGGCATGTCAGACCTCTGCGCCGACGGCGTGCGGCTTTGCGTGGATGGGCGAGCGATGTGTCATGGTCTTTCCTGTCCGGGATGTACGCACCACACGCGGGTCGCATGCGGTCTGTGCATCCCGCAATGGCCGCGTGTGAAGGCACGGCACTTGCGGATGAGCGCTCTCGATCAGGAGCGCAGCAGCGAGAGCACCCCCTGTGGAACCTGGTTGGCCTGCGCCACCATGGCTGTGCCGGCCTGCTGCAGGATCTGCGCGCGCGACAGGTTGGAGGTTTCCTTGGCGAAGTCGGCGTCAATGATCCGGCCGCGTGCAGCAGATATGTTTTCACCGGTGATCTGGATGTTGGCCACGGCGTTCTCGAAGCGGCTCTGCAGCGCACCTAGATCGGCGCGCGAGCTGTTCACCGCGTTGATCGCGTTGTCGATCACGCGCAGTGCCAGTTGCGAATCGCCAAAAGAGGTGACGTTGATGTCTTCCACGAACGAGTCGGCAGCCGCGGCGGTGTTGACGCCGGCACCCGTGGTACCCGCAGCGAAGTTGCCGAAATCGGCGGCCACGATGGCGCGGTCAGAGAAGACTTCATAGCCCGTCACTGCGCCTGCGGTGTAGACAGGGCGCGCAAACACACCAGTGTCGGTGGACTTGGCGTTGATCGCATCCACCACCTGGCCAGCGCGTTGCGCGAGCGTGGTGGCTTCGCCGATGGGGCCGAGGTTGATCGGGTTGCCGGCAGCGTCGTCGATGCTCAGCGGCGTGGCGCCGCCGGCGGGAATGGCGGGCAGCACGGCAGGGGCCACTGGCGTGGCGGGCGGAATGATCGCAGGTGTGGCGTGCACGGCGGTTTGACCCAGCGAAGCGGAGTCCGAGTTCACGATGCTGTCGATGGAGATGCCTTCACCGGCATTGGCACCCACCTGGAAGGTGGCGTTGGCAAACGAGCCGTCGAGCAGCTTGGTGCCGTTGAACGAGGTGGTCTTGGCCACGCGGTCGATTTCCTGGCGCAGCTGTTGCACCTCCGCGTTGAGGGCAGTGCGGTCGCTGCTGTTGTTCGAGGCGTTGGCCGATTGCACAGCCAGTTCGCGCATGCGCTGCAGCATGTCGCCCACCTTGCCGAGTGCGCCTTCAGCGGTTTGCGCCAGCGAGATGCCGTCGTTGGCGTTGCGCGCGGCCACGTTCAGGCCCCGCACCTGGGTGTTCATGCGTTCGGAAATGGCGAGGCCGGCGGCATCGTCTTTGGCGCTGTTCACGCGCAGGCCCGAAGACAGGCGCTGCATGGACGTGGCCAACGAGGCGGCCGAGCTGCTCAGATTGCGCTGAGCGTTCATCGACATCGTGTTCGTGTTGATGGTGGTCATAACTAACTCCTGTAAATGGACTTTGAAAGTGATCCCGCGTGACCGGTGCCAGCGTCCTGCTCTGCAGGGGGTGTGCTGGATACCGATGGCTGGTCGACCCCTTCGGGTCTCCACCGTCAAAACTCGCCGCCTTCTCGGGCCGGACGACGAACCCATTTGCAGTTCGTTGAGTTGATTTCGGTGATAGCTGTGAATTCTTGAGGGTTTGCTGCAAGCCGAGCGTCGGAAAAGAAGGAGCGATTGCCGCTTGTTCCTTCCTTTGCCCGTTGGCTGGCTGGTCAACGCCTGCACAGGCAGGACCGTTTTGAGAACCAAAGACGTAGGCGTTTGGATGACACGCAGGTGCTGCACACCTGACACGCGGTACAGCCGTTTACCGATTCAAGTTTTTTTACCGCTCGACACAATTACACACATCGGGTCAGGAGTTGTAAGCAAGTCGCCAACAACCCAGGCCCCCACACCGAAGGAACACATCATGGACAGCGAACAACTCCTGGCAGAAATCCGCGAAGCCAACCTGACCTACCTGATGCTGGCTCAGAACCTGATCCGCAAGGACCGCGCCGAAGCACTGTTCCGCCTCGGCCTGACCGAAGAAGCCGCCGACCTGCTGGGCATGCTGTCCACCGCGCAGCTGCTGAAGATCGCCTCCAGCAACATGTTGCTGTGCCGCTTCCGTGTGGACGACGACCTGGTGTGGAACCTGCTGACCAGCCACAACGTGAAGAAGGTGGACAACGCCACCACCACGCAGCTGCACGCCAGCATCTTGATGGCCGGCAAGTTCGCCGAGTCCATGGCTGCTCACTGAGCTGCACGGTTACACGTTTCCCTTCCCACACGCTCCAGGAACACACCATGGCCGTCGGCAAAAGCATCCTCAACGAGTCCCGCGACATCGAACGTGCGGTGGCCCTGATCCAGCTCGGTGCGCGCCTGCAGGTGCTGGAGTACGAAACCTCCCTGTCGTACGAGCGCCTGTTGCGCCTGTACAAGGAAGTGGCGGGCAAGAGCCCTTCGAAAGGCCAGTTGCCTTTCTCCACCGACTGGTTCCTGACCTGGCAGCCCAACATCCACGCCTCGTTGTTCCTCAACATCCACGAGTACCTGAGCAAGACCAGCGAACTCGAAGAGATCGACACGGTGATCAAGGCCTTCCGTCTCTACAACGACCAGATGACGGCCAGCGCGATCGAGCCCATTCTCTCGGTCACCCGCGCCTGGCGCCTGGTGAAGTTCGTGGACAACGGCATGCTGACCCTGACCAAGTGCAACTGCTGCGGCGGCCACTTCGTGACCGAGCCCTACGAAAACCGCCACTTTGTGTGCGGCCTGTGCCAGCCACCGGCGCGTGCCGGCAAGGGCGCGGCTTCAGGTGGGCTCCGCTTGCACTGATCACTGCTTTCCCAAAACTTGAAATGGACCCCGATGCGGGTCCATTTCGCGTTTATGGGTCCCTTCAATCGCACCTAGAGTTGGTCGATAGAAAAGGCATCCCCCCAAAGTCACGCGTCACCCGGGTGCCGCGTCCTCTTTCAGGCCCACACACATGTTCGTCATCATCGGTTTTGTCGTTTCGATGCTTTGCATCTTCGGCGTCTACATCTTCCACGGCGGCAACATCGCGGTGGTGCTCAAGGCCTTGCCGTTCGAGATGACGACCATCCTGGGCGCGGCCATCGGCGCTTTCCTCATCAACAACCAGATGAAGGTGATCAAGGCCTCGGTCAAGGGCCTGGCGGGTTGCTTCAAGGGCAGCCGCTACACCAAGGCGCGCTACATGGAACTCATGGCGCTGCAGTTCGACATCCTGCAGAAGGCGCGCAAGGAAGGCCTGATGGCGATCGAGCAGGACGTGGAGAACCCGCACGACTCGCCGGTGTTCAAGAAGTACCCCACCATCGCCGCCGACCACCACGTGGTCGAGTTCATCACCGACTACCTGCGCATGATGGTCTCGGGCAACCTGAACGCACACGAGATCGAGTCGCTCATGGACAGCGAGATCGAAACCCACCACCAGGAAGCGCACGCGCCGGTGGCCGCCATCGGCCGCCTGGCCGGTGGTCTGCCGGCCTTCGGCATCGTGGCCGCCGTGCTGGGTGTGGTGAACACCATGGGCTCGGTGGGCCAGCCGCCCGCGGTGCTCGGCGGCATGATCGCCTCCGCCCTGGTCGGCACCTTCCTGGGCATCTTGTTGGCCTACGGCGTGTTCGAGCCACTCGGTGGCCTGATGGACCAGAAGGTGGAAGAGAGCAGCAAGGAATTCCAGTGCATCAAGACCACGCTGCTGGCCAGCATGCAAGGCTACGCGCCCGCCACCGCCATCGAGTTCGGTCGCAAGGTGCTGCTGTCTGATGTGCGCCCGACCTTCAATGAGTTGGAAGCGCACGTGAAAGGCAAGAAGTGAAGACGATGACCGGCAGTCGCGTGGCTTCCTGCGACACACAACGAACGAAGAAGCCCAAGCCAAGGGCAGCGCGGAACCGGCTTTGCCGGGCCGCAGATGCCGCCCCCTTGAGGGGGTCGCGCGTAGCGCGGCGGGGGGGAGCTTGACATGGCGGACGGCAAAAAACTTCAACCCATCATCATCAAGCGCATCAAGAAGAGCGGCCATGCTGCTCACGGTGGCGCCTGGAAGATCGCCTACGCCGACTTCGTGACGGCCATGATGGCTTTCTTTCTGCTCATGTGGCTGCTGGGCTCCACCGCCAAGGGAGAGCTCGACGGCATCGCGAGCTACTTCCAGTCACCGGTGAAGGTCTCGCTCATGGGCGGGGCGGGCACGGGCAACAGCAGCAGCATCCTGCCGGGTGGCGGGCGCGATCTGAGCAAGTCGTTTGGCCAGATGGACAGCGGCGCGGCCGAGCGCGCTGCCAAGGTCATGGGCGCCCAGATGGCCGAAGAAATCAAGGCCCGCCAGGAAGCCGCGCGCCTGGACGCGCTGGAGAAAAAAATCGAGGTGCTGATCGAGAGCAATCCCAAGCTGGCCGAGTTCGGCAACCAGATCCAGCTGGAAAAAACCACCGACGGCCTGCACATCCAGATCGTCGACCAGCAGAACCGACCGATGTTCGACACCGGCAGTTCGCTGGTGAAGCCTTACATGCGCGACATCCTGCGCGAGATCGGCAAGGCTTTGGGCGATGTTGAAAACCGCATTGCGCTCGCGGGCCACACCGACGCCACGCCCTATGGCAGCGGCGAACGCGGCTACAGCAACTGGGAACTCTCGGCCGACCGGGCCAATGCCTCGCGCCGCGAACTGATCTCCGGGGGTCTGCCCGACGACAAGCTGCGCCGCGTGGAAGGCCTGGCATCGAGCCGCTTGCTGCGGCCCGAGGCACCGACCGACCCGATCAACCGGCGCATCAGCATCGTGGTGATGACGCAGGCCGCTGAAGACCGCATGGCGCCCACCTCGCTGCCCGCCGTGCTGCCGCCGCCCTCGGCGCCCGCGGCGACCCCTGTGCCCGCGGCAGAAGTCTCGTCCATCGTGCCCGCGCTTCAGATTCCCGTCGAAGTGACGAAAACAACCTCAGGGAGCGGTGGCTGAGAAGCCGCCGTCTCCACCCCACCTTCCCACCTGCCCTCGGAGGCTCGCATGTCCACCCCGATGAAATTCCTGATCGTTGACGACTTCTCCACCATGCGCCGCATCGTGCGCAACCTGCTCAAAGAGATCGGCCACACCGATGCGGACGAAGCCGAGGACGGCGCCATCGCGCTGGCCAAGCTGCGCAACGGGGTCTTCAACTTCGTGGTCTCCGACATCAACATGCCCAACATGAACGGCTTCGAGCTGCTCGCCGAGATCAAGAAGGACGAGAAGCTCAAGCACCTGCCGGTGCTGATGGTCACGGCCGAAGCCCGCAAGGAAGACATCGTGCTCGCCGCGCAAAGCGGCGCAGCCGGCTACATCGTCAAGCCCTTCACCAAGGCGACGCTGGAAGACAAGCTGGCCAACATCTTCAAAAAGCTTGGCATTTAAAGGACCGCTGCCATGAACCACGATGAAGCAGCGAATCCGGGCGCTCCGCAGATGTTCCAGAAACTGGGCTCCATCACGCGCCAGTTGCACGACGCGCTCAAGGAGCTGGGCTACACCGACAAGCTCAAAGGCACGGTCGACCAGCTGCCCGACGCACAAAGCCGCCTGTCCTACATTGCCCGCCTCACCGGCGAAGCGGCCGACAAGGTGCTCAACCACGTTGAACTCGGCAAGACCGAACAAGGCCTGATCGCCGAGCGTGGCCGTCAGCTGGCCGATACCATCTCCCGCGTGCCCGCGCTGGCCAAGGCCATGCCCGAGCTGATGGAGTGGACGAACGACATCATCACCACCAGCGAACAGACCGACGCTCGCCTGACCGACATCATGATGGCGCAGGATTTCCACGACCTCACCGGCCAGGTGATTGCCCGCGTGGTGCAGCTCGCCGGCACGATAGAAGAACAACTGCTGAGTCTGTTGCTGCAGTCGGCACCCTCGGGCCAGCCCGGCCAGGACCACGCCTACGAACTGGCCGGCCCGGTGGTGGACGGCGACGGCCGCACCGATGTGGTCAATGACCAGCAGCAGGTGGACGACCTGCTCGCGAGCCTGGGCTTCTGATCCGATAGCGCGCGTAAGCCACCCACCTCGCAAGCTCGGGACGGTCGGGTGCGCTGCGCAGCGAAATAAAGGAGGAGGGGCCAACGGCCCCGGGGGACATTCGCGGAGCAGCGTGCCCAAGCGCCACGAGCCCGACGAGGTGCATCCGAGAAAAGCACCCCTACACGGCGTCTTATTCCCCTTTAGTTTTCCGCAGCGGATTCCAGAATCGGATTCACCGATCAAGTGAGCCCGCTCCATGGATTCCTCCAGCCAAGACAAGACCCTACCCGCCACCGCGCAGCGCCTGAAGAAGGCGCGCACGGACGGCCAGGTGCCGCGTTCCAAGGACCTGTCCAACCTCATGGTGCTGGGCGGTGGTTCGCTGATCTTGCTGACGCTGGCCCCCACCGGTTTCGAAAAACTGCGCACCACGCTGCAAAGCCAGCTGCGCTTTGACAACGCATCGCTGCAACAGCCTGGCCAGATGCTGCAACGCCTGGTGGACGGCTTCTCGCAGGGCCTCATGCTGTACCTGCCGCTGGGCCTGCTCGTGCTCGCCGTGGCGATCGCCGCCACCGTGGCCGCCGGCAGCTACGCGCTCAGCACCAAACCCCTCGTGCCCGACATCGGCCGACTCAACCCACTCAAAGGCTTTGGCCGGCTGTTCTCCAAACAACAACTGGTCGACACCGGCAAGCTCTTCGGTGTGACGGCCGTGGTGTTCGTGGTGGCGTGGCAGTTCATCGGCTCACACGCCGAGCTGTTCGCCACGCTGGTGATGCAGCCGCTGGAGTCCGGCATCGGGCAACTGGGCACCTGGATGGTCTCCGGCGTGGGTCTGCTGCTGTTGGTGGTGGGCTTCTTCGCGCTCATCGACGTGCCGATGCAGAAGTTCCTGCACGGCGAGCAGCTCAAGATGTCTCACCAGGAGGTGAAGCAGGAGCACAAGGAAGCCGAAGGCGACCCGCACATGAAGGCACAGCGCCGCGCGCGCCAGCGCGAGATGGCCCAACGCAACAGCGTGGGCGCCGTGCCCAAGGCCGATCTGGTGGTGATGAACCCCACCCACTACGCCGTGGCCATCCGCTACGACGAAACCTCGATGAACGCACCCCGCGTGGTGGCCAAGGGTGCCGACCTCGTCGCCATGAAGATCCGCGACGTGGCCAAGGCGCACAGGGTGCCGGTGCTGCAGTCGCCCATGTTGGCGCGTGCGCTCTACGCGCACGCCGAGCTCGACGGTGAGGTGCCCTCGGCCCTCTACACCGCCGTGGCCCAGGTGCTCGCCTACGTGTACCAGCTCAAGGCCGCCCTCAAGGGCCAGGGCGCCATGCCTGGCGAGATGCCCACGCCGGTGGTGCCGCCCGAACTCGATCCGCATTTCAAGAAATCCGCCACCAAGGACACTGAATGAACGCCCTCGCGCCCTTGCAGCAATGGATGAACCGCAACGCGGCCTGGGCCGGTGGCCTGGCCGCGCCCATGCTGGTGATCACCATCCTGTCGATGATGGTGCTGCCATTGCCGCCCTGGTTGCTCGACACCTTCTTCACGCTCAACATCGCACTCGCGCTGGTGGTGATGATGGTCGCGTCCTACATGAAGCGCCCGCTGGACTTCTCGGTGTTCCCCACCGTGCTGCTGCTCACCACGCTGCTGCGTTTGTCGCTCAACGTCGCCTCCACCCGTGTGGTGCTGCTCGAAGGCCACACCGGACCGGGCGCGGCCGGTGCGGTGATCGAGGCCTTTGGCCACTTCCTGATCGGCGGCAACTTTGCCGTGGGTTTTGTCGTGTTCGTGATCCTGGTGGTGATCAACTTCATCGTGATCACCAAGGGCTCGGAGCGGATCGCCGAGGTGTCGGCCCGCTTCACGCTGGACGCCATGCCCGGCAAGCAGATGGCGATCGACGCCGACCTGAACGCCGGCCTGATCGACGAGAAGCAGGCCAAGAAGCGTCGCCAGGAAGTGGGCGACGAGGCCGAGTTCTTCGGCTCCATGGACGGTGCGTCCAAGTTCGTGCGCGGCGACGCCATCGCCGGCATCCTGATCCTGATCATCAACATCATTGGTGGCTTTGCGGTGGGCGTGATGCAGCACGGCCTGTCGGCCGGTGAAGCGGCCAGCACCTACATCCTGCTCGCGGTGGGCGATGCGCTGGTGGCGCAGATCCCGTCGCTGCTGATCTCGGTGGCTGCGGCCATGGTGGTCTCGCGTGTGGGCAAGGACGAAGACCTCGGTGGCCAGGTGATGCAGCAGATGTTCATCTCCGCCAAGATCATGGGCATCGTGGCCGCGGTCATGTTCCTGCTGGGCATCGTGCCCGGCATGCCGCACGCGGTGTTTCTGAGCTTTGCCGCGATCTTTGGAGCCCTGGCCTGGTGGCGCACCCGGGTGGACGCGCGGCCCGTGGCCGAACCCGAGGCGCCCGCCGCGCCGAGCGACGGCGAAGCCACCTGGGACGACCTGCAGCCGGTGGACCTGCTCGGTCTGGAACTGGGCTACCGCCTGATCGCCATGGTCGACAAGAGTCGCCAGGGCGACCTGCTGACCCGCATCAAGGGCGTGCGCAAGAAGTTCGCGCAAGAGGTGGGTTTCCTGCCGCCGGCCGTGCACGTGCGCGACAACCTGGAACTGCGCCCCAGCGCCTACCGCATCACGTTGCGCGGCGTGGTGGTGGGCGAGGGCGAGGTGTTCCCCGGCATGTTCCTGGCCATCGATCCGGGGGGCCTCGGCACCCCGCTGATCGGCACCCCCACCACCGACCCGGCGTTTGGCCTGCCCGCGCACTGGATCGAGGAAAAGCAACGTGAAAACGCGCAGATGGCCGGTTTTACCGTGGTTGATTCCGAGACTGTGCTGGCCACGCATCTTTCACACTTGATGCAAGTCCAGGCAGCCAAGTTGCTGAGCCGGACGGAGACCCAGGACCTGGTTGAACACGTCACCCGACTGGCCCCCAAACTGATTGAAGAAGTCGTGCCCAAGATGATCTCTGTCGCCACCTTCCAGAAAGTGCTGCAGCTGCTGCTGGAAGAGTCGGTGCATGTGCGCGACATCCGTACCATCATCGAAGCGATCGCCGAACACGCCACCGCCACCACCGACTCGCAAGAGCTGGCCCGCCGGGTGCGCATGGCGCTGGCGCCGGCCATCGTGCAGCAGATCTACGGCCCGGTGAAAGAGCTCGAAGTGATCGCCATCGAGCCCGGTCTCGAGCGCCTGCTGATGCAGGCCCTGAGCGGCGCGGCCAACGGTGCACTCGACCCCGGGGTGGCCGACATGCTGAGCAAGTCGGCCACCGACATCGCCAACAAACAGGAAGAGAAGGGCGTGCCCGCCTGCCTGCTGGTGCCCGACGCCATCCGCAACGCCATGGCGCGCCTGCTGCGCCGTGCCGCGCCCCGTCTGCAAGTGCTGGCGCACAGCGAAATTCCTGAAACCCATCTGATCCGCATCGGCCCGATTCTTGGAGAACTCGCATGAACATCCAGCGCTTTACCGCCCCCACCTCCCGCGAAGCCATGGCCAAGGCCCGCATGGCCTTTGGCGACAGCGCCGTCATCCTCTCGACCCGCTCCACCAGCGAAGGTTTCGAGGTGATGGCCGCGGCCGAGGAGAGCCTGGCGTCCTTGTCGAGCAACAGCAACGCCGCACCGGCGCCGATCGCCACGCGCCCCGCCGCTGCACCCACGGCTTTTGCAGCCCGGACCAAGGCCACGGCCACCCTGGCCCAGCCCGAGTCGGTGGAAGGTGATACTGAAGCGCTGGCCATGAGCACGCTGTCGTTCCAGGAATATGTGCGTGAACGCATGCTGCGCAAGCGCCGCGAGATGTTGCAGGACGCCGCACCGACCGAGCAGCCCGCGCCCCAGCGCAGCGCTCCGGTGCAGGTCGCACCCATGCCCATGCCCGCCGCCGAGCCCATCGTGGTGCCGGTGCAGCGTTTCAACCAGCCCGCGCAGGCAGCTTTTGGCAGCCGCCTGGGTCAGCCGGCCATCCGCACCCGCGAAGAAGAGCCCAGCTGGGAAGACTCGCAGCCGTCGGTGCGTTTTGCGAGCAACGAAGACACCCGCATGGCGGTGGAACTCTCCGCACTGAAGGACATGATCGAAGAGCGTTTCAACACGCTGGCCTGGCTCGGTTCGTCCAAGCAGAACCCGATCCAGTCCAACCTGATGCTCAAGATGATCCGCGCCGGCTACTCGCCCGCCATGGCCCGCGCCGTGCTGGACCGTGTGCCGGTGGATGCCGGTGCACCCGAAGCCTTCCGCTGGCTCATGGACGTGCTCACGCGCAACCTCAAGGTGAGCGCCCCCACCGCCGGCCTGTGCGACGAAGGAGGTGTGGTCTCGCTGATCGGTGCCACCGGTGTGGGCAAGACCACCACCGCTGCCAAGCTCGCCGCCCAGTGCGTCAAACAGTACGGCGCCGCCAGCGTCGGCATGATCACGCTCGACACCTACCGCGTCTCGGGCTACGAGCAGCTGCGCGCTTACGGCCGCATGCTCGGTGTGGTCGCCCACCTGGCCCACGACCGCGCCGCGCTGAAAGACCTGCTCAACCTGCTCTCGGGCAAGCGTCTGGTCATCATCGACACCGCGGGTCTTGGCCAGCGCGACCAGCGCATCCAGGACATGCTCGATGTGCTGGACATGCCCAAGGTCAAGAAGACCCTGGTGCTCAACGCCGGCTCGCACGGCGACACGCTCGATGAGACCCTGACCTCGTTCAAGGCCAGCTCGCTGCACGGTGTGGTGCTCTCCAAGGTGGACGAAGCCGTGAAGCTCGGCCCGGCGCTGGACGCACTGATCCGCCACCAGGTGACGCTGCGCGGTGTGGCCAACGGCCAGCGCGTCCCCGAAGACTGGCAGAACCCCGACGCCTCGACCCTGGTGCGCATGTCCATGGGCACGGCCGGCAAATCGGCCTACGACCCGGTCGCCACCGATATGGGCTTCTATTTCGCACCGACCAGCGCACGCGGCGTGAACCTGGGGGCATCGCATGTTTGAACACGGTTTTGACCAGGCCGCCGGTCTGCGCGGCGAGAGCCGCAGCGGCGGTCCTGCGCTGCTGCCGGTGGCCAGTCCGGCCCAACCCGCACGCGGCCACGAATGGCTGTACATGCTGGCCGGTTGCCTGGCCAACCAGGGCCGCTCGGTCGTCATCGTGGACGGCACCGCCAACGAGTCCACCAGTTTTCAACGCGAGAGCGGCAGCCACCTGGGCCTGTTGCGCGCGCTGCAGGACCCCTCCATCGGGCACCTCGAACACCCCAACGACATGGCCGACTGGCTGGTGATGCCCGGCGCGCGTGGCCTGCAGGCCTTGCAGGAAACCGCGCAGGCTGCGAGCTCCGCGGTGGCGCTTTCGCGCCTGCTGGCACCGTTCGCCCCGGGCGTGATCGTGCTGCTGTTCGCGCCGGCCTTCGGCCTGGCCAGTTTGCTGCCGGGCCTGAACGCGCGCGCCCTGGTGCCGGTGATCGACCAGCCGCAGGCCAGCATCGATGCGTACGGCGCGGTCAAGCTGCTGCACGCCGCGGGCCTCGCCCCTGTGTTGGCACCGCTGGCTTCGGGTGGTGCGCAAGCCTTGCAGCCACTGGTGACCTCGGTCACCGACTGCGCAGCCAAGCACCTGGGCTTGAAGCTGGAGAACTGGCCCGCCCACACCTGGGGCCACCGCGCCCAGGCCAGCGCCATCACCTCAACGGCCGACACCGGCCTGCACGGCTACCCGGGCATTGCCCGCGTTGCCTCGACGTCACCCCTCTGGAGCTGAAGATGTACACCGCCAAAGGCACGCTCAACCGCGACGACCAGCTGCGCAAATACAGCCCGCTGGTGCGCCGGCTGGCCCACCACATGATCGCCAAGCTGCCCCCCAGCGTGGAGCTCGACGACCTGATCCAGGTCGGCATGATCGGCCTGACCGAAGCGATTGCGCGCTTCGAGCCCACGCAAGGCGTGCAGTTCGAAACCTTCGCCAGCCAGCGCATCCGCGGCGCCATGATCGACGAGTTGCGCGAAGGCGACTGGATGTCGCGCGGTTCGCGCAAGAGCCAGAAAGACATTGAGCAGGCCGTGAGCCGCCTTCAGCAAAAACTGCAGCGCGTGCCCAAGGAGTCGGAAATTGCCGCCGAGCTGGGCATGGAACTGGCCGACTACCAGCACCTGCTGGCCAAGGTGCGCGGCACGCAACTGGTGTACCTCGAAGACATCAGCGGCGGCAACGACGACGAAGACGGTTTTCTGGACCGCCACATGGGCGACAGCGAAGCCGACCCTTCAGCCAAGCTGCAGGACCACCGCATGCGCACCGCGCTGGTGGCCGCCATCAACGTGCTGCCCGAGCGCGAGCAGCAGATCATGAGCATGTACTACGAACACGACATGAACCTGAAGGAAATCGCAGCCGTGCTGGGCGTGACCGAATCGCGCATCTGCCAGCTGCACAGCCAGTCGATCGCGCGGCTGCGGTCCAAGCTGCGCGAGCACTGAAACCGGCGCAATACCGCACTGGCAGTAGCCGTTGGGGAGCGGCAACGGCCGCTGGTGTGCAGCGTTCGGCGTGGCTAGCATCGACAGCCCACGCCCGACACCGCCGCACCATGACCGACGCCCAGACCCCCCCGATCGACGAGAACCACGACCGTGCCAACGACGACGCCACCGACGACATGGCGGCCCAGGTTGAAAACTGGATCTGGTACGGCTTTCAATCGGCCGACGAGATCGATGCGCTGATCGACGCGAGCGCCGCCCCCGGCGACGGCTTCGATGTGGCCCGGGTCAAGGCCTTCGCTGTCTCGACGCTCGCCCGCAAGCGCGCCACCGAAGCCACTTGGCCCAAAACCACCGATTGCGACCAGCTCGACCGCGCCTTTGCCCGTCTGCACGAGCAGGGCATCTGCGCCCTGCACGGCGCCGGCGACACCCAGGACGACGGCTTTGAAGCCGTGGTCGACGCGCTGAGCGAAGAAGGGGTGCCGGACGACCGCTACCACGGCTATTGCTTCTACGTGAGCCAGGACATTGACCACGCCCTGGACGACGAAGGCTTGCAGCTGGCCTACGGTCACCTCGGCCGCAGCGAGGCGACAGACGGCGAGCACGTCGCGGTCGGGCAACGTGTGTGTGAAGCCCTGCGCCAGGTGGGGCTGGAGGTCGCCTGGAACGGTTCGGCCAGGCGCCGCATCGCACTGCCCCAGCTGAGCTGGCGGCGGCGCACACCGGGTTGAGCGCTCAGGGCTTGAGCTGCGCGCGGATCTCGCCGCCCTTGTGGGCGTTCGAGTGCACGTTCACGTACAGCGAACCCATGTTGTAGGCCGCGAGCTGCGCAGGTGTGAGCTTGGCACCGGCCGGCACCACGTAGCTGTTGTCCCCGGTCTTGGTGAGCGTCACGATGACCGGACCGTTCTGGCCGGCGGGGCCAATGTGGATGTGCGCCATGGTGCTCGCCACGCCGGCGGTGGACACGCTGCCGCTCACCGAGCCGTCGGCGGTCACCTTGATGTTGGCGGTGCCGCTGGCGCTGGTGGTCACGGGCGGCACTTCCTGTGCGCCGCTGAGTTTTTCGTCGCCGCGCACGGCGCTGGTCACGGAGGTGGTCATCTTGTCCACGGTGGCGCAGCCCATCAATGTGGTGAGCGCGGCGGCGGCGATGACGCCCAGCAGGGGCTTGAGGCGAAGGGCAGTGGTCATGAAGGTCTCCTGGGGATGGGTGAAGCGGGCCGTTTCAGTATGGATTCGGCCAGCCCGCCCGTCATGGGGATTGACCCTGCCCTCACGCGCAGTGGGGCTGCCGGGCCTTCACCAGCTGCCGCTGTTGGCCATGTCCACCCAGGGCTGGCTCGGTGGCAAGGCGTCCCCCTTTTGCAGCAACTCGATGGAAATGTTGTCGGGCGATCGCACAAAAGCCATGTGGCCGTCGCGCGGCGGCCGCAGGATGGCCACGCCGTGGGACTGCAGGCGTTCGCAGGTGGCGTAGATGTCGTCCACCAGGTAGGCCAGGTGGCCGAAGTTGCGTCCGCCGGTGTAGGTCTCCGGGTCCCAGTTGTGCGTGAGTTCGATCTGCGCGCTGTGGTCGCCCGGGGCGGCGAGGAAGGCGAGCGTGAAGCGGCCTTGCGGCACCTCGCGGATGCGCACGACTTCCAGGCCGAGGGCGTCGCGGTAGAACTTCAGGGAGGCTTCAAGGTCGGTCACACGGACCATGGTGTGCAGGTATTTCATGGCGCCAATTGGACCCGTGTTGCAAAACCTTGTCAGCCCCCGGCTTTTCTGGGACGTATCAGGTCGTCGACCGTGGGCACCAGCGCGAGCACCGCCAGCAGCAGGGCCATCGGCACGGTGAAGCCGTAGCCCACCTGCTTGAACCCGTAGGCACCGGCGATGCCGCCGACGGTGAAGGCAGCTAGCAGCCCGGCCAGCACGGCCATGCGTTTGCGGTCGGCTCGCACCTTCAAGGGGTGGTCGGTGTTGCGGTTCCAGTAGACGAGCTTGCCGAGTTCGATGCCCAGGTCGGTCACGATGCCGGTCATGTGGGTGGTGCGGATCACCGCATTCGAGAGCTTGGTGGCGATCGCGTTCTGCAGCCCCATGATGAAACACAGCAGCACCACGGTGAAGGGAACCAGCAAGCCTTCGAATCTGGACAGCTGAGCACCCAGCAACCCGAAGCACAGGATCAGCGCCGCCTCCAGCAGCAGGGGCAGGGCGTATTCGCTGGAGAGCTGCCGGCGCCTTGCGAAGTTGACCATGACCGCGCAGCACATGGCGCCCAGCAAGAACGACAAAACGCCCACGCCCGCATCCACCACCAGGCCGAGCTGGCCGAGTGCCAGGTTGTCCGCCAGCGACGACACCATGCCGGTGACGTGCGAGGTGTACTGCTTCACCGCGAGGAAGCCGCCGGCGTTGATGGCGCCGGCCACAAAGGCCAGCACAAAGCCCAGTTCCCGGTTGGATTCGGCGGTGCGCTGGGTGCCGATGAGGTAGCGGGCGTAGTTGGCGGGCATGCTGCGACGTTACACCGGCACCAGAGCGGCCCGTTCAGTGGCCCAGCAGGTTGTGCCGCACGTGCAGCAAATGGTCGAGCGTGCCGGCCTTGGCGCGGGTGGCGTCGCGGTCGCGCAGGGCGTCCACCAGATGGCGGTGTTCGCGCTGGTAGGCCAGCCTGCGCTCGGGCGTGACGCTCTTCTTTTTCAACTGGCCCCAGTCGCCCTGGGCGCGCACCTGTTTCATGAGCTTGAACACGCTGGAGACAAAGCGGTTGTGTGCGGCGTCGGCAATGGCTTCGTGAAGCTCACCGTCCCAGTGTTCGAACTCTTCCAGGCTGGTGGCGCGCTCGGCGCTGGTGCAGCAGGCCAGCATGCGCGTGAAATCGGCTGCGGTGGCGTTGCGCACCACCAGGTCGATGATGGCCGGCTCCAGCGCCAGGCGCGCCTCCATCAGCTCGGCCGGGCTGGTGTGCTGCGCGGAGTCCTGCCGGATCTGGCGGTCCAGGCTGGACGGGGCCTGCTGCGCCACAAAGGTTCCGCTGCCCACCGTCTGTTCGATCAGACCTTGCTGCTTCAGATCCGCCAGCGCCCGGCGCACGGTGGTGCGGCTCACGCGGTAGCCCTCGGCCAGTTCACGCTCGGTGGGCAGGCGGTCGCCGGCTTTCCAGTGCCCCTCCCGCAACTGGGTCAGGATGGTTTCGCGCAGGGAGGTCGAGATGGTCATGGTGTTCGCAATATACCAAAGCAGACCAATCGGCGCCATCGGGCGGTGAGCCCACGGGCATCGGTAAAAACCCGCTGTGACCATGTGGGTGTCTGGTCTAACATCGGTTCATTCTGGTATCTCTTGGTACCTATTGGTATTAACTCAAGGAGTCTCTGTGCGCATTGCAACGTTTGTTCATGAAGGTCAACGCCATGTCGGGCAGGTTGCTGCCGACGGCCAGAGCGTCACGGCCTTTGCGCTGGACGCAGCCCAGGCGGCGCGCGGCGCCTTGCCGCTGATCGAAGCCGCTGCCAGCGGCGCAGCACTGCCCGCGCTGACCGGCCCAGCCATCCCGCTGGCCTCGGTGCACGTGGAGGCGCCACTGCCGGTGCCGCGGCGCAACCTGTGGTGCGTGGGCCGCAACTACCACGAGCACGCCAAGGAATTGCAGGCTTCCGTGTTCAAGGACAACAACGCCAACCCGGCCACCTGGCCCATCGTGTTCACCAAGGTGCCGGAGTGCGTGATCGCCCACGGCGACGACGTGGTCTTGCCCGGTGCGGCGGTGTCCGAGCAGATCGACTACGAAGCCGAGCTGGCCGTGATCATCGGTGTGGGTGGCAAGAACATCACGCGCGAGGACGCGATGAGCCATGTGTACGGCTACACCATCGTCAACGACGTGACCGCGCGCGACGTGCAGATGCGCCACCAGCAGTGGGACATGGGCAAGAGCTTCGACACCTTCTGCCCCATGGGCCCGTGGATCGTGACCGCCGACGAACTGGACGGCCAGCACACACGCGTGCGCTGCTGGGTCAACGACAGCCTGCGCCAGGACGGCCGCACCGAAGACCTGATCTTCGACATTCCCACGCTGATCGAGACCATCTCGCGCGGCATCACCCTCTACCCCGGTGACGTGATTGCCACCGGCACGCCCGCCGGCGTGGGCCTGGGCCTGAAGCCGCCGGTGTTCCTCAAAAAGGGCGACGTGGTGCGCATCGAGATCGACGGCATCGGCACGCTGCAGAACGCCTTCGTCTGAACCCTCACAACAACTGGAGACACACCGCATGAGCCGACATTTCAGAAGCCTTTGCCTGGCCGCCGTGGCCGCCACCGCCGCCGTGTCCGCGCTGGCGCAAGACGCCTACCCGAACAAGCCGATCACCATGGTCGTGCCGTTCCCGCCCGGTGGCGTGGCCGACACCGTGGGCCGGCCGGTGGCCGAGGCCATGGGCAAACACCTCAACCAGACGGTGGTGGTGGTGAATCGGGGTGGCGCCGGTGGCGGTATCGGCATGGCGCAGGTGGCCAAGGCCGCGCCCGACGGCTACACGATGCTGATGGCGCTGTCGTCGGTGGTGGTGCTGCCCGAGGCGGACAAGATCCTGAACCGCGCGCCCATGTTCGAACTGAACCAGCTGCTGCCGATCGCCCGCATCACGGCCGACCCGACCGTGCTGGTGGTGCGCGCCGACAGCCCGTGGAAAACCTATGCCGATTTCATTGCCCACGCCAAGGCCAACCCCAGCCGGATCACATTCGGTTCGTCGGGCAACTACGGCACCATGCACGTGCCGATGGAACAACTCAAGTCGGCCACGTCCACCTTCATGCTGCACGTGCCCTACACCGGCGCCGGCCCGGCCCTGCTGGGTCTGCTCAGCGGCCAGATCGACGCCGTGGCCAGCGGCCCGGCCAGCGTGGCGGGCCAGATCAAGGCCGGTAAGATGCGGGCGCTCGCGCACTGGGGCGAAGGCCGCCTGGCGCTGTTGCCCGATGTGCCGAGCTTCAAGGAACTCGGCGTGCCGATCAGCTACTCGCAGTGGTCTGGCATCTTCGTGCCGGCCGGCACGCCGCCCGATGTGGTGGCCAAGCTGCGCGAAGCCGCACGCGCTGCGACGCGTGACGAGCGCACCATCCAGGTCATGACCACCGCCGGCACGTCGTTCCAGTTCCAGGACGCGCCCGAGTTCGACCGGTTCGTGAAGGACGACGCCAGCACCATGCTCAAGGTGGTGAAACAGATCGGCCGCGTCAACTGATTCGGTGTCCACCCGCTTGTAAAGGCGGGTGGACAGGGTGAATTCCCTAGGTTGAAAAGTCCGTAAGTTCGCTAACAATGCTGCAACGAAAACCTCCGTTGACCGGTCGAACGAGACGACCGCAACGACCGACACAGGAGCACGGATTTCCAACAGGCCCGCCGGCCTCCAGCCCGCGGGTTTTTTGATGGTGATCGACATTCATGAGCACGGACTACATTCTCGAAACGCGGGACCTGACCCGCGAATTCAAGGGATTCGTTGCGGTTGACAAGGTCAACCTCAAGGTCAGGCGTGGCTCCATCCACGCGCTGATCGGCCCCAACGGCGCCGGCAAGACGACGATGTTCAACCTGCTGACCAAGTTCCTGCCCGTGACCTCCGGCAAGATCTTCTACAAGGGCGAAGACATCACCAGCCGCAAGGCGGCCGAAGTGGCCCGCACCGGCATGGTGCGCTCGTTCCAGATCTCGGCGGTGTTTCCCCACCTCACCGTGCTGGAGAACGTGCGCATCGGCCTGCAGCGCAAGCTGGGCACTAGCTTTCATTTCTGGAAGTCCGAGTCCAGCCTGTATGCGCTCAACGACGAAGCCATGGCCCTGCTGGAGCAGGTCGATCTGGGCAGCTTTGCGCAGACCCAGACCGTTGAGCTGCCCTACGGCCGCAAGCGCGCGCTGGAGATCGCCACCACGCTTGCGCTCGACCCCGAACTGATGCTGCTGGACGAGCCCACCCAGGGCATGGGCCACGAAGACGTGGGCCGTGTGGTGGAGCTCATCCGCAAGGTGGCGGCCAACCGCACCGTGCTGATGGTGGAGCACAACATGAACGTGATCGCCAACCTGTCCGACACCATCACGGTGCTGGCGCGCGGCTCGGTGCTGGCCGAAGGCCCTTACGAGACGGTGTCCAAAGATCCCCGCGTGCTCGAAGCCTATGTGGGCACGGTCGAGGAGATTGAATGAGCGCCGCGCCGGGCCGCCCCAAGCAAGCTCGCACCGCAGTGCGCAGCACGGAGGTTTCCAAATGAGCAAGGTTCTCCTGAAGGTCGCCGACCTCAACACCTGGTACGGCGAATCGCATGTGCTGCACGGCATCAACTTCGAGATCCGCGAAGGCGAACTGGTCACGCTGCTGGGCCGCAACGGCGCGGGCCGCACCACCACCGTCAAGTCCATCCTCGGCCTGGTGGGCAAACGCACCGGCTCGATCCAGATCGACGGCGTGGAAACCATCCACATGCCGACCAACAAGATCGCTCGCCTGGGTCTGGGCTACTGCCCCGAAGAGCGCGGCATCTTCTCGTCGCTGAGCTGCGAGGAGAACCTCATGTTGCCGCCCAAGGTGGGCGAGGGCGGCATGAGCGTGGAAGACATCTACGACATGTTTCCCAACCTCAAGGAGCGTCGCAACAGCCAGGGCACGCGCCTCTCGGGCGGTGAACAGCAGATGCTCGCAATGGCGCGCATCCTGCGCTCGGGCGCTCGCATCCTGCTGCTCGACGAGATCACCGAAGGCCTCGCCCCCGTGATCGTGCAGACGCTGGGCCGCGTGATCCGCGCGCTCAAGGCCAAGGGCCTGACCATCGTGATGGTCGAACAGAATTTCCGGTTTGCCGCGCCCCTGGCTGACCGCCATTACGTGATCGAGCACGGCCAGATCGTGGCCACGGTCAACAAGAACGAGCTCGAGAGCAAGTCCGACATGCTCAATGAGTATCTGGGCGTCTGACGCCCTTCCACCAAGAGGAGACTTCCGCATGAAACGCAAACTGATTTCGACCGCCGTGACCACCGCCATCGCCACCGTGCTGGCGGGTGGTGCATCTTTTGCCGTGGCCCAGCAGGGCAAGCTGACCGGTGACGCCGTGAAGATCGGCGTGCTGACCGACATGTCGGGCGTGTACGCCGACTACGGCGGCCCCGGTGCCGTGGCCGCCGCCAAGATGGCTGTGGCCGACTTCGGCGGCACCATGTTCGGCAAGCCGATCGAGGTGGTCAGCGCCGACCACCAGAACAAGCCCGACATCGCCAAGAACGTGGCCCAGGGCTGGTTCGACCGCGACGGCGTGGACATCTCGGTGGAAAACCTGAACTCCGCCGTGGCCCTGGCCGTGCAGGCCCTCGGCAAGGAAAAGAACAAGATCACCATCACCACCGGTGCCGCCTCGGCCCGCCTGACCAACGCCGACTGCGCACCCACCACCGGCATCCACTACCTGATGGACACGATCGCGCTGTCCAACGTGGTGGGCAAGGCCATCGTGAAAGACGGCGGCGACAGCTGGTACTTCCTGACCGCCGACTACGCCTTCGGTCACTCGCTGGAAAAAGACACCGGCGATGTGGTGAAGGCCTCTGGCGGCAAGGTGCTGGGCGCTGTGCGCCACCCGCTGTCCACCGGTGACTTCTCGTCCTTCCTGCTGCAGGCACAAACCTCCGGCGCCAAGGTGGTCGGTCTGGCCAACGCCGGTGGCGACACGGTGAGCAGTGTGAAAGCCGCAGCCGAATTCGGCCTGACCAAGAAACAGAACCTGGCCGCGCTGCTGATGCTGCTGACCGACGTGCACGCCATCGGCCTGCCCACGGCGCAAGGCCTGTACCTCACCGAAGCCTGGTACTGGGACCTGAACCCCGAGACCCGCGCCTGGGCCGACAAGTACAGCAAGGCCATGAACGGCCGCAAGCCGAACTCCAACCACGCTTCGGTGTATTCGTCGACCATGCATTACCTCAACGCCATCAAGGCCGCCGGCACCGATGACACCGCGGCTGTGATGGCCAAGATGAAAGAAACGCCGATCAACGACATGTTCGCCAAGGGCGGCAAGATCCGCGAAGACGGCCGCATGGTGCACGACATGTACCTGTTCCAGGTCAAGAAGCCTTCGGAATCCAAGGGCGCGTGGGACTACTACAACCTCAAGGGCACCATCAAGGGTGATGATGCATTCCAGTCGCTGGCACTGAGCCAGTGCCCCGGCATCAAGAAGTGATCCTGGGCTGACTTGAACTGAGCCGACCGGGCGGGCCGTGATTCACGGCCCGCCCCTTTTCCCCGGACTGCAATGACTGAAATATTTGGTGTGCCGACCGCAGCCTTCATGGGGCAACTCATGCTGGGGCTGGTCAACGGCTCGTTTTACGCGATCCTCTCGCTGGGCCTGGCCGTGATCTTCGGCATGCTCAACATCGTCAACTTCGCGCATGGTGCCCTCTACATGGTGGGTGCCTTCTTCGCGTGGATGTTGCTCAATTACCTGGGGGTGAACTACTGGTTCGCCCTGCTGCTCGCACCCATCGGGGTGGGCGCCATCGGCGCCCTGATCGAGATGACCATGCTGCGCCGCCTGCAGCAGCTCGACCACCTCTATGGCCTGCTGCTCACCTTTGGCCTGGCCCTCATCCTCGAAGGTGCGTTCCGCGAGTTCTACGGCTCGTCCGGATTGCCCTACGAGCTGCCCGAGATCTTTCGCGGCGGGTTCGACCTGGGCTTCATGTTCCTGCCCAAGTACCGCGCCTGGGTGGTGTTCGTCTCCATCTTCCTGTGCCTCTTCACCTGGTACGTGATCGAAAAAACCAAGCTCGGCGCGTATCTGCGGGCCGGCACCGAAAACCCCAACATGGTCCGCGCTTTCGGCATCAACGTGCCGCTGATGGTGACGCTCACCTACGCGTTCGGCGTGGGCCTGGCCGGTCTGGCCGGTGTGATGGCCGCGCCCATCTACCAGGTGAGCCCGCTCATGGGCTCCAACATCATCATCGTGGTGTTCGCCGTGGTCGTGATCGGCGGCATGGGATCGATCCTCGGCTCCATCCTCACGGGTCTGGCGCTCGGCCTGATCGAGGGCCTCACCAAGGTCTTCTACGCCGAGCTCTCGTCCACCGTGGTCTTCATCATCATGGTCATCGTGCTCATGATCCGTCCGGCAGGTCTGTTCGGCCGGGAGAAATAATGTCCAAAGCCACCCGCAACATATTTGTGGTGCTGTTCCTGGCACTGCTGGTCGCCCCTTTCGTGGGCTACCCCATCTTCCTCATGAAGGTGCTGTGCTTCGCGCTGTTCGCCTCCGCGTTCAACCTGCTGATCGGCTTCACCGGATTGCTTTCGTTCGGTCACGCCATGTTCTTCGGCTTCGCAGCCTACGTGGCCGGCCACGCGGCCAAGGTGTGGGGGCTCACGCCCGAACTGGCGATCCTGGCGGGCACCTTGAGCGCGGCTTTCATCGGCCTGTTGACCGGCTGGCTGGCGGTGCGCCGCCAGGGCATCTACTTCGCCATGGTCACGCTGGCGCTGGCGCAGATGATCTATTTCATCTGTGTGCAGGCGCCGTTCACCTACGCGGAAGACGGTATCCAGAGCATCCCGCGCGGCAAGCTCTTCGGCCTGATCGACATGACCAACGACACCGCGATGTACTACCTCGTGGCGGCCATCTTCGCGGCGGCGTTTGCACTCATCTACCGCATCATCCATTCGCCGTTCGGGCAGGTGCTCAAGTCGGTGCGCGAGAACGAACCCCGTGCGCTCTCGCTGGGCTACAACGTCGACCGCTACAAGCTCGTGGCCTTTGTGCTCTCGGGCGCCATCGCCGGCCTCGCGGGTGCCACCAAGTCCATCGCATTCGGCATCGCCACCCTGACCGACGTGGGCTGGCAGATGTCGGGCGAAGTGGTGTTGATGACGCTGCTCGGCGGCATGGGCACCATCCTGGGCCCCACCGTGGGCGCGACTATCATCGTGACCATGCAGAACTACCTCTCGGGTCTGGGCTCCATGGTGTCCATCATCATGGGTGTGACCTTCGTGGTTTGCGTGCTCATGTTCCGTCGCGGCATCGTGGGCGAGATCGAACACCGCTTCGGTGCCAAGAAGGGCTGAGAGCCTTCGACCGCCAACAAAAAACCGGCCTTGGCCGGTTTTTTTGTCGGGTGGGAAGGGCAGGCTTCAGGCGGCCATGGCCTGCTGCGGTGCCGGCTCGCGCGAGATGTGGGCCACCGACTGCTGAGGTGAACATTCCGACCACAGCGCACGGGCACATCCTTCGCATTGGCCGCACTGCGTGGCCACACCCAGTTCCAGCTGGATGTCGTCAAAGCCCATGCCCGAGCGGGCGCACTGGGCAATGGTCTTGTCGCTGATGCGGCGGCAGATGCAAACAATCATGGTGTGGCGGTTCCGTGGTTCTGAGCGAATAATAATGAATCGCATTCAGATCCGCAATGCCGCTCGGCGGATGAACCGCTGTTCCGTCGCGAGCTGAGGGGGTCGCAGACGCAAAAAAACCGGCCAGGGCCGGTTTTTGCTGGAGCGAACAGGGATCAGGCCGAAAGATAACCTCGGCCGGCGCCGCTCATGGACGACGCGCCGACCTGGCGGCCGTAAGTGGGTTGCATCGCGTGCTGGGGCAGCAGGCTGGTCACGGCGCGCTGGCTCTGCGCATTGGCGCGCAGCACGGCCTGGCGCAGGCGGGCAAAACGCTCCGCGGCCGACAGCAAGGCTTGTTGCTGCTCGCTGCCCGGCTCGCCCAGCGCAATGACGGGTGGTGCCTGCAGCAGCACCTTCTGCATGGCCGCACTGGCCAGTTCCACCGCGGGTGCATCGCCGCGCAACAGGGCGGCTTCCAATGCATCAAGCTCCACCTGCAACGAGCCGATCCAGGGGTGGTAGTTGGTCGAGAGAGTGCTCATGGTGGGCCCGGGTGGTGGGTTGGGAATCAGGTGCGCGGGCCGAGCATTTCGGCGGCGTTGGCCAGCATCTTGTCGGCAATGGCGCCGGCATTGACCTGGAAGCTGCCGTTGGCAATCGCCTCTTTCATCGCAGCGACCTTGTCGGCGTTGAACACCTCGCTGCCGCCCGAGACCGCGCGGGCCTCGGTGGTCGACGCCGAGAGGGTCACGGTGACGCCCGCCTGGGGTTTGTTGGCCGCGCTGGCTGCCGAGGCGGCTGCGCCGGCTTCAGCGGCCGCAGGCGCCGTGGCCTTCTGGGGGCCGCCGGCCACAGAACCAATGTACGAATCCGGTGATGAATCGACTTTCATGTCACGCTCCAAACCCCGAAGTCGGGGCCTTGTCCTGACTGTATCGGCCCGTGTTTCGTGAACTTTAGTGATTCCGGTGCGGCGTTCGTCACGAATTTGCCGCCGTCTGGTCCCCGAAAGGGGTTTTCAGAGCGCCAGTTCGACGGTCTGGGCGTCCCGCACCACACCGGTGATCACGCGTCCGCCGGGCAGTTTGACCCGGGCGGTTTCGCCCACCATGCCGGCGGTGAGGGCCTTGCCCGTGGCCGAAATGCTGAAACCGCCGCCTTCGCCGCTCACCCGCACCTGGGCACCCGGTGCGAACGCCTGGGGTGCGCGCACCATGTTTTCGCGCAGCGCGAGACCGGGCGTCAGGGGAAATGCGGCCAGCTGGCCCACCCAGCGCCCGGGCACGGCCAGCACGCTGGAGCGCTGCTCGGCCCAATCGATTTCGGCGATCTCGGCGTCTTCTTGAGCCAGCGTGTCGCCCGCGGCCACCGCGCGCTTGAGCACCCAGGCCGGTCCCCAGGCCTTCACCGTGACCGGCACATACACATTCCAGCGCCTGGGGCCGTCCACACAGCGCAGGCCGATGCGGCTGCGGCCCCAGAGGCTGGAGCCCTTGGGCAGGTGGGCCTCGACCTGGTTGCAGGGCGCGAGCTTGAGCCGCGGGTCCAGGGAACCCATGACCACCTCGGCGCGCAGGGGCGAGGCGGCGTTCTGCGGGAGGGCGGTGGCCAGGGCGGGTGTCAGGAAGTCGTGCGCCATCTTTTCCAGCACAGCGGGCTCAAAGGCGTGTGCGCTCCAGCCGCACAACAGCAGCGCCATCAGTGTCAGGCGGGCTTTCATGACGGACAAGAAGGAGGGCAGGTGCTTGGGCATGGCCTGCACTGTAGGCCGCGGTGGTGGGCAGGAAAGCCGGGAAAAGGCCGCTTAAGGGGTCTTTGTTCCGGCCATTGAAGACCCTCAAGATTTCCATAATTCGTCCAACGCCCCGGTGTCCGTGCCCTCTGAGGAAGGCCAGTCACCCGCCCCGCAACCCGTGCCCTGAGGTGAACATGCTTGAACAGATGACCGCCCGGCTGGACTTTCATGCCAACGCCCTGCTGCTGCGCTCGCAGCGCCAGCAGGTCATTGCCAGCAACATCGCCAACGCCGATACCCCCGGCTACGTGGCGCGCGACTTCGACTTCGCCGCCGCGCTCAAGAACGTCTCGGGCGGCGCCGCCCGTGCCGACGTGAGCCTGACCAGCGCCGGCCACATGATTCTCGGGACCACCAGTGCGCAGGACCCCCGGCTCGCCTACACGGTACAGACCCAGCCCAGCCAGGACGGCAACTCGGTCGACCTCGACCGCGAACGCGCCAGCTTCGTGGACAACAGCGTGCGCTACGAATCGACGCTGCGTTTCATCAATTCGCATGTCAAAACCATGCTCAGCGCCATTCAAGGCCAATGAGCTGAAAGGAATCGATCATGTCGATGTTTTCCATCTTCAACGTGTCGGGCAGTGCGGTCAGCGCGCAGTCCCAGCGCCTCAACGTGGTGGCCAGCAACCTGGCCAACGCAGACGCCGTGGCCGGGCCCGACGGTCAGACCTACAAGGCCCGCCACATCCAGTTCCAGACCGTGCCCATGGGGGGCTCGGGCAACGCCGGTGTGAAGGTGAAGGACATCGTCGAGAGCCAGGACCCTGGCCGCCGCGTGCACAACCCCACCCACCCCAGCGCCGACGCTGAAGGGTATGTGAACCATTCCAACGTGAACCCGGTGGAAGAGATGGTCAACATGATCTCGGCCTCGCGTTCGTACCAGAACAACGTCGAGGTGATGAACACGGCCAAGTCGCTGCTGCTCAAGACCCTCCAGATGGGCCAGTGAGCCCGGCGAACCTCAGGACCTGACCCATGTTCATCCAGCCCATCGACACCACCAGCCTCGGCAACGCCGTGGGCAGCACCACCGGCACGGCGGCGAAAAACAACATGGACCCGGCGGCCTCGCAGGACCGGTTCCTCAAGCTGCTGGTCGCGCAGCTCAACAACCAGGACCCGCTGAACCCGATGGACAACGCACAGATGACGACCCAGATGGCGCAGATCAACACGGTCAGCGGCATCCAGGAACTCAACGCCACGCTCAAGGGCATGGCCACGCAGTTCGGCTCCATGCAGGCGCTTCAAGGCACCTCGCTCATTGGCCGCGAAGCCTTGTTGCCCGGTGAATCGCTGGCCTTCAAGAACGGTCAGGGCAAGGCGGCGTTCTCACTCGACGGCAAAGCCACCGACGTGAAGGTGGACGTCATGGGCACCAACGGCGAGGTCATCGACACCATCGACATGGGCGCCCTCAATGGCGGCCTGCACGGCTTCAGCTGGGACGCCGAAGGCGTGGACCCGGCGTCGGTCAAGGGCTTCCAGGTGCGCGCCTACAGCGGCAACGAACGCGTGGACACCGTGTCGCTGCAGCGCCTGTCGGTCGACTCGGTGAGCTTCTCCGGTGGCTCCATCTACATGTTGCTCCAGGACGGCAGCACGCGCGCCTACAACGACGTGCTTGCGTTCATGTGAACCGCTGACAACCAGCTTTTCCCACACATCTCTTTCCCCACCCCAAGGACATCACCATGGCATTCCAGCAAGGACTCTCCGGTCTGAACAGCGCCAGCCGCAACCTCGATGTGATCGGCCACAACATCGCCAACGCCAACACGGTCGGCATGAAGAGCTCGCGCGCCGAATTCGCCGAGCTCTACGCCAGCTCGATCAACTCGGGCGGTGGCAACAAGGGCATCGGGGTGACCGTGGCCACCGTGTCGCAGATGTTCACGCAGGGCAACATCACCGTCACCGGCAACGATCTGGACCTGGCCATCAACGGCAACGGCTTCTTTGAGGTCACCCAGCCCAACGGCACCATGGCCTACACCCGCGCCGGCATGTTCAAGCTCGACCGCGAAGGCAACATCGTCAACCAGCAGGGCGGCCAACTCATGGGCTACCCCACCGACGCCGACGGCAACCGCCTGAGCTTCGACAGCCAGCCGCTGTCGCTGCCCACCAGTGCGCCGATCCCTGCGCGCCAGACCAGCAACCTCGTGGCCCAGTTCAACCTGGACGCCCGCGCGCCCGTGGCCGCCAGCGTCACACCGCCCACGCCGATCACCACCTACGGCACCTCGGTGGTGGCCTACGACCCGCAAGGCATGGAAGTGCCGGTGGCCCTGGCCTTCACCAAGACCGCCAACAACACCTGGGAGGTCTACGCCAGCGTGAACGGCGGCACGCCTGCGCCGCTGGCCCCGCCCGTGAGCCTGAACTTCAACGCCGACGGCACCATCGACCCGGCTTCGATCACGCCGCCGCCCACCATCACGCTGGCCTCGCCGAACGACCCCACCGTGACCTTCCCGGTCACGCTCGACCTCACCGCGGCCAGCCAGTTCGGCACCGACTTCGCGGTGTTCGACCTCGACCAGGACGGCTACTTTCCGGGCGAGTTCGTGGGCCTGAGCATCGACGAATCCGGTGTGGTCACTGGCCGCTACTCCAACGGCGAGACCCGCGCGGCCGGCCAGGTGGCGCTGATCAACTTCCGCAACTCGCAGGGCCTGTCGCCATCGAGCGGCGGCAACTGGTCGGCCACGTACGCTTCGGGCGAGCCGGTGCGTGGCGAACCGGGCACGGGCAACTTCGGTGGCATCCGTTCGGGCGCGCTGGAAGACTCCAACGTCGACCTCACCGCCGAGCTGGTGAACATGATGACCGCACAGCGCGCCTACCAGGCCAACGCCCAGACCATCAAGACGCAGGACCAGGTGTTGAGCACGCTGCTCAACATGCGCTGATTGCGTCCCTGAATTGATCGAAGGAGCCCCGCATGGACCGCATGATCTACACCGCGATGACCGGCGCCAACGCCGCGCAGCATCGCCAATCGGTGCTGGCCAACAACCTGGCCAACGTGTCCACGCCGGGCTTTCGCGCCGAGCTCTCCACCTTCCGCGCGGTGCCGATCCGCGGCGACGGCGCCAGCACCCGCGTGTTTGCGCTCGAAGCCACGGCCGGCCACTCCGACCTGCCGGGCGCCATCACCTCCACCGGCCGCAACCTGGACGTGGCCGCGCGCGACAACGCCTACTTTGCGGTGCAGGGGCTGGACGGCACCGAGGCCTACACCCGCGCCGGCGCACTCGAAGTCAACCAGGACGGCACGCTGGTCAACGCGCAGGGCCTGCCCATGCTGGGCGACGGTGGCCCGATCGTGATCCCCGAAGGTGCGCGTGTGGACATCGCCGGCGACGGCACGGTCAGCACCCGCGTGGGCAACCAGCCTTCCGAACAGGTGGGCAAGCTCAAGCTGGTGTTGCCCGATGCGGACAACCCGCTGCGCCGCAGCGCCGACGGGCTGTTCCGCGGCCCGCAGGGCGACCCGCTGCCCGCCAGCGACGTCGCACGTCTGCAAGACGGAGCGCTTGAAGGCTCCAACGTGAATCCCATGGAGGCCATGGTCGGAATGATCGCCGTGGCACGCCAGTTCGAGGTGCAGATGCGCATGCTGCAGAACGGCGAAACGAACGACAAGACCGCCAGCCAGTTGCTGAGCATGAATGGCTAAACCCAGGAAGAAACACCATGATCAATTCACTGATGATTTCCAAGACCGGCATGCAGGCACAGCAGATGCAGCTGGACGTGATCTCGAACAACCTGGCCAACGTGTCCACCAACGGCTTCAAACGCGCCACGGCGGTGTTCGAAGACCTGATGTACCAGAACCTGCGCCAGGTGGGTGCCAACACGGCCGAGCAGGCCGAGCTGCCCACCGGACTGCAAGTGGGTCTGGGTGTGCGCACCGTGGCCACCTCGCGCAACTTCTCGCAAGGCAGCATGCAGCAGTCGGACAACCCGCTGGACATCGCGGTCAACGGCAACGGCTTCTTCCAGGTGGAGCTGCCCGACGGCACCACCGGCTACACCCGCGACGGCAGCTTCAAGCCCGACGCCCAGGGCCGCATCGTTACCTCCAGCGGTTACCCGCTCACCGCCGGCATCACGGTGCCGGCCGAAGCGCAGAGCATCACCATCTCCAGCGACGGTGTGGTCACCGTGAAGCTGCCGGGCAACCCCGCGCCGCAGCAGGTGGGCAACATCGAACTGGCCACCTTCATCAACCCGGCCGGCCTGGAGCCCATGGGCCAGAACCTCTACACCGAGAGCCTGGCCTCGGGCGCCCCGATCGCCGCCGCGCCCGGCACCGCCGGCACCGGCACCGTGATGCAGGGGTTTGTTGAGACCTCCAACGTCAACGTGGTGCAGGAACTGGTGACCATGATCCAGACGCAGCGCGCCTACGAGATGAATTCCAAGGCGATCCAGACATCCGACCAGATGCTGCAGCGCCTGAGCCAGCTGTGACCGTGAACGGAGACACCACCATGTTCCGAATTGCCGTCGCGTTGACCCTGGCCGTGCTCGCCACCGGCTGCGAAACCATGAGCACCAAGGTCGACCTGGAGCCCGTGAAACCCGTGACCTACACCCAGGTTGCGCCCACGGCCAACCCGGTGAACACCATGGGCACCGCGCCCAGTGGCAGCCTGTTCCGTGCCGCCAACTACCGGCCGGCCTTCGAAGACCCGCGCGCGCGTTTGCCGGGCGACACGCTCACGGTGCAGATCACCGAGCGGCTCAACGCCAGCCAGACCTCGTCGGCCTCGATCGACCGCAGCGGCGAGATCTCGGGCGGTGTCTCGGCCTTCCCGTTCCTCAAGAACCCGCTGCTCGACAAGCTCAACCTGGGCGCGCAGTCGGACAACAGCTTCTCCGGCGACGGCAAGAACCAGAACAACAACAACTTCTCGGGCTCCATCACCACCACGGTGCAGGAGGTGCTGCCCAACGGCTACCTGGTGGTGGTGGGCGAGAAACAGATCGGCGTGAACCAGAACGTGGACGTGCTGCGCTTCTCGGGCACGGTCGACCCCAAACAGATCCGCGCCGGCAACACCGTGGCCTCGACCCAGATGGCCAATGTGCGTGTGGAGTCGCGTGGACGCGGCGCGCAGGGTGAAGCGATGGCAATTGGCTGGTTGGCACGGTTCTTTTTGAGCGTTATCCCCTTCTGATCCCCTCCCACAATGGGTCTCGTTCTGCCCACTGAGGAATTTGCGGTGAAGTCATCTCTCTCCCCCCTGCGTTTGCTGACCCTGGCCCTGGTTTCACTCACCATGGCCTGGCCCGCCGCCGCCCAGTCGATCCGCATCAAGGAGATCGCGGCGGTGCAGGGCGTGCGCAGCAACCAGCTCACCGGCTATGGCCTGGTGGTGGGCCTGGACGGCACGGGCGACCAGACCACGCAGATGCCCTACACCGCGCAGAGCATGAACAACTACCTGCAGCAGCTGGGCTTGTCGCTGCCGCCCGGCGCCAACATGCAGCTGAAAAACGTGGCGGCCGTGCTGGTCACCGCGCAGCTGCCCGCCTTTGCCCAGCCCGGCCAGGCCATCGACGTGACCGTGTCCTCCATCGGCAACTCCAAGTCGTTGCGCGGCGGCACGCTGATCACCACGCCGCTCAAGGGCGCCGACGGTGAAATCTACGCACTCGCCCAGGGCAACCTGCTGGTGGGTGGCGCCGGCGCGTCGGCCGGCGGCAGCAAGGTGCAGATCAACCACCTGAGCGCGGGCCGTGTGCCCGGTGGCGCGCAGGTGGAGCGCGCGGTGGCCACACCGTTTGCGCTGGGCGAGACCATCGACCTCGGCTTGAATTCGAGCGACTTCCAGACCGCCAGCCGCGTGACCGACGCGATCAACCGCGTCATGGGCGCGGGTGTGGCCAGCGCGGTCGACGGCCGGGTGGTGCGCCTGCGCGCGCCGGCCAACCCGGGCGATCGCGTGGGCTTCCTGGCCAAGGTCGAAGAGATCCGCCTCGACGCTGCCATCCCCATGGCCCGCGTCATCATCAATTCGCGCACCGGCTCCATCGTGATGAACCAGGCCGTGAGCCTGGGCGCCTGCGCCGTGTCGCACGGCAACCTCTCGGTGAGCATCAGCTCCACGCCGGTGATCAGCCAGCCCAACGCCTTGTCCACCGGCGGCCAGACCGTGGTGGCCGAGCAGGCCAACATCCAGATCAGCCAGGACAAGGGTTCGCTCATCAAGCTCGACACCGCGCCGCAACTCGCCGATGTGGTGCGCGCACTCAATTCGCTGGGTGCCACGCCGCAAGACCTGCTGGCCATCCTGCAGGCCATCAAGGCCTCGGGCGCCATGAACGCCGAACTCGAGGTGATCTGACGTGAACCCGAGCAGCGCCCTGTCCAACAACGGCCTCGCGGCCGACCCCACAGCGCTCAACGCGCTGCGCTACGGCGCGGGCAAGGGCAACGACAAGGCTGCGCTGAAAGAGGCGGCCAAACAGTTCGAATCGCTGTTCATGCGCGAACTCATCAAAAGCATGCGCGAGGCCACGCAGAAGTCGGGTCTCATGGACGGCGAGGGCAGCGACCTCGGCACGGATTTGCTCGACCAGCAGTTCGCGGTGCAGCTCTCGGGCCTGCCGGGCGGCTTGTCCGAAGCGATCGAGCGCCAGCTCGGCAAACAGATGCAGAACAACGCTGCCGAGAAAGCCGGTGCAACAGATGCACTGCCCGGCAGCAGCGACGCCAGCACCGTGGGCCGCGCCAGCGTCGGCCCGCGCCAGGCCGGCTTTGTGGACCAGCACAGCGAGGCTGCGGCCACGGTTGCGCGCGAGTCGGGCATTCCGGCCAGCTACATGATCGGCCAGGCCGGCCACGAGACCGGCTGGGGCAGGAGCGAGATCCGCCACGCCGACGGCACGCCGTCGCACAACCTCTTCGGCATCAAGGCCACCGGCGGCTGGAAGGGCAAGGTCGCCGAGATCACCACCACCGAATACATCAACGGCGAGCCGCGCAAGGTCACAGCCAAGTTCCGCGCTTACGACTCGTACGCCGACTCGTTCCGCGACTACGCCAGCCTCATCGGCAACAGCCCGCGCTACGACAAGGTCATGGACCAGCTCGGCTCGGTGCAGGGTTTTGCCACGGGCCTGCAAAAGGCCGGCTACGCCACCGACCCCCAGTACGCCGCCAAACTCAGCCGCGCCATCAACACCACGCTGAGCCTGCAACGCGCTCAGGGCTGAGGAGCCCACCATGTCAGCACTCAACATCGGCGCCCGCGCCCTCAACGCCAACCTGGCGGCCCTGCAGGTCATCGGCAACAACATTGCCAACGTCAACACGCCCGGCTACTCGCGCCAGAACGTGCTGCAGCAGACCTCGGGCTACCAGCAGATGGGCAACGGCTTCTTCGGCAAGGGCATGGAGATTGCCACCGTCGAACGCTCGCACAACGCCTACCTCACGCGCGAAGCGCAGATGGCCGGCTCCGTGGCCGCGGCCGACGCGCTGCGTTACTCGCGCCTGCAGGCGCTGGAAGGTGCGTTTCCTTTGGGCACCACCGGCCTGGGCGCTGCGCTCAACGACACCCTCAACGCCTGGGCCGACGTGTCCTCCTCGCCCGGCAACCTCACCGCACGCGTGGTGGTGATCGCCAAGGGCGAAGAATTCGCTGGACGCCTGCGCAACACGGCCAGCCAGCTCGATGCGCTTGCACTCAGCACGCAGCAGCAGGTGAAGGGCTCGGTCGACGTGGTCAACGGCCTGGCACAAGACCTGGCCAAGGTGAACCAGAAGATCATCGAATCGGCCGGCAGCTCGCACACGCCCAACGACCTGTACGACCAGCGCGATGCGCTGCTGGGCGAACTCAGCAAACACATCCAGACCAGCCCGGTGGCCAACAAGGACGGCTCGGTGAGCGTGTTCGTGGCCGGCAGCCAGCCGCTGGTGCTGGGTCAAAGTGCCAACCGCCTGGCCGTGAACCCCGACCCGGCCGACAACTCGCGCATCGCCTTGTCGTTTGTGCAGGGTGGAGTGGCCACGCCCTTGTCGGAAGCCACACTGGGTGGCGGAGAGCTGTCGGGTCTGATGACCTTTCTGACCAAGGACCTCACCGCGGTGCAGAACCAGCTGGGCCGCCTGGCGCTGGCCTCGGCCACCACGGTGAACAACCAGCACGCGCTCGGTGTGGACCTGCAAGGCAACCCGGGCCAGGACTTCTTCATCCCGCCCGCGGCCGCGCTGGGCAAGACCAACCCGGCCAACACCGGTACCGCGCAGGTGAGCGCCAGCGTGAACGACCCGGCTGCCTTGATGGCATCGGACTACGAGATGCGTTTCTCCGCCGGCAGCGTGAGCGTGGTGCGCTTGTCCGACGGCGACAGCACGTCGTTTGCCGTGCCGCCCACCGCCTTCAACAAAGACGGCCTGACCTTCAACATCGATTCCGGCGCCGGCGCCCCGGGCGACCGCATCCTGATCCGGCCGTTTGAAGCCGCCGCACGCAACCTGCAGGTGGCCATCGGCTCACCCGACCGCCTGGCCGCGGCCAGCCCGGTGATGGTGACACCCGGCGTGAGCAACAGCGGTGGCCTGAGCGTGGAGAGCCTGTACGCGGTGTCCCCGTCGGCCAACCTCACCGACCCGGTGTCCATCACCTTCCAGGCCGACGGCACCTATGTGGCCACCGGCCTGGGTCCCGGCAACCCGCCGCCTGACAACGTGGGTCCGCCCGCCAGTTACAACTTCAAGCCCGGTGAGGCCATCGTGCTCAACGGCTGGAGCCTGACCTTGCGTGGCAGCCCCGGCGCGGGCGACACCTTCAACATCGACCCCGCGCCCCCGGGCTCCATCGCACAGAACGCCGGCAACGCCAGCGCCGTGCTGGCGCTGCGCGACCGTCCCACCTTTGAAGGCGTGGCCCTGGCCGACGGTTATGTGAGTCTGTTCTCCGACGTGGGCACCCGCGTGCAGGGCGCGAAGTTCGCCACCGAGTTTTCGGGCCAGATCGCCACCGCAGCCGAGACCGCACGCTCCAACGTGTCGGGCGTGAACCTGGACGAAGAGGCCGCGCGCCTGCTGCAGTACCAGCAGGCCTACCAGGCCTCGGCCAAGTTTCTGCAGATTGCCCAAAGCACTTTCGACAGCCTGCTGGCAACCGTGGGCCGCTGAACGCCACGCGCACCGGCCTGACAGGAACACACCATGCGAATCTCCACCGCCAACAGCTACGACAACACCGTGAGCCTGCTCGCGCGCCGCCAGGCCGAGCTGGCCGCACAGCAGGAAAAAATCGCCACCGGCAAGCGCGTGCAAAAGGCCAGCGACGACCCGGTGGCCGCCACGCTGGCCGAAACCGCGCAGAACCGGCTGTCGCGCACGCAAGCCGACCTGCGCGTGCTGGACAACGCGCGCAGCAGCCTGCAGCAGGCCGAAAGCGGCCTGGCCGAATCGGGCGAACTCATCCAGAAGGTGCGCGACCTGCTGGTGAGCGCGGGCAACGCCACGTTTGGTCCGAGCGAGCGCGAAGACATCGCGCGCCAGCTCGAAGGCCTGCGCGAACAAATGATTGGCGTGGCCAACCTCAAGGACAACGCCGGGCGCACGCTGTTTGGTGGTCTGGGTGGTTCGGCCACCCCGTTTGTGGACCTCTACGACCCCAGCGGCAACGGCGTGCAGTTCAACGGCCAGCGTGGTCAGGCCGCGGCGGGCAACACCTCGCTGCCGCAGGCGCTGGACGGCGACGCCATCTGGATGCGCGTGCCCCAGGGCAACGGCAGCTTCACGCTCAGCCTGGACGCCGGCAACACCGGCAGCGTGAGCACCAGCGTGGGTGAGGTCAGCGACCCGACCGCGCTCACCGGTGACGACTACCGCATCGACTTTGCCCAGGTGGCCGGGGTCATGCAGTACACCGTGACCAACGTCACCACGCCCGCCGCCAACCCCATGCCCGGCCAGACCGGCGTGCCCTACACCAACGGCATGACCATCGAATTCGATGGCCAGTCGCTGCAGATGAATGGCCAACCCGCCGCGGGCGACCAGGTCGACCTGGTGCCCAGCACCAACACCGACATCTTCAGCGTGGTGGAAGACGCCATCGCCGCCCTGCGCTACACCGGTGCCAACAACAGCGCCCACCGCACCCAGGAACTCGCGCGCACCATCACCGAGCTCGACGCCGGGCACGACCGCGTGTTGCTGGCCCGCGGTCGCGCCGGCGAATGGCTCAACCGCGGTGACTCGCTCGACGCCCTGATGGAAGACCGCAGCGTCGACCTCAAGACGGAAAAATCCCGCCTGGAAGATCTGGACATGGTCCAGGGCATTTCCGATTTCCAGACCCAGCAGCTCGGCCTGGAGGCCGCGCTCAAGTCGTACGCGCAGGTGCAGCGCCTGTCGCTGTTCCAGGTGATCAATTGAAACGTTTGCACCCATGTTGAGCCACACCGTTCTGGACAGTCTGGCGCTCGGCTACGAACCGGTGTGGAACCGCGAACGCCAGCTCGCCGCGGTGCGCCTGTGTGTGCACCCCATCCACGCCGCAGCGGTCGACGCTGCCCACCTCATGCAGGCGCTGGGCGACGACTGGCCCGAGAGCGCGCCGGTGCTCATCATCTCCATCGATTCGCCCCGGTTGCTGCAACAGGCGCTGGCCTGCGCGCCGGTGCACAACACCTGGCTCGAAGTGCCCGCCGCGCCGTTCGAAGTGCCCGAGAGCCTGGCCGGGCTGTCGGTGGCCAACCGGCGCGGGCACCGCCTCGTGCGACGCACCGATCTGGCCGCACTGCGACAAGGCAAGCCACCCGGTTTCGACGTGCGCAACCTGCTTCAGCTCAGCCCGCAAGAAGCGGCCGACATCCTGCAAGCCCAGTCCACCCCCGGCCTGCACCAGCGCAGCCAGGGCCTGCCGCCCGCGCAGCTCTTTCATGGCGTGCAGACCCAGACGCTGGCCCGCCACCTGCTCGACGATGCCGGTGCCTGGGGCCTGCTCGGCTGGCCCGATGCCGACGTCTTGTTCGCCCACCGCCACCAGCCCATCTCGTGCGACCCACGCGTGATCCGGCAGATCCTGCAGGCCATCGACGACGACTGTTCGCTCGAACGGCTGGAGCGCCTGGTGCGGCAAGACCCGGTGCTGGTCTACCGCATCCTGCTGCTGGTGAACTCGGCCGCGTACGGCGGCCGCCACGAAATCGGCTCGCTGCGCCACGCACTCATGATGCTGGGCTTTCGCGAACTCGGCCGCTGGCTGTTTGAACAGGCTCCCGGCAGCGAAACCGACAACGACCTGCAACCCGTGCGCGCGGCCATGGTCATGCGCGCGCGCCTTGCGCAGCACCTGCTGGCCACCGGCTCCGAAGACAACCTGCGGCTGGAGGTCTACACCACCGCGCTGTTTGCCCACCTCGACAAACTGCTGCACGCGCCCTTGAGCGAGCTGCTGCACAAGCTGCCGCTCTCGGGCCGTTTGTACGACGCGGTGCTGCGCCACGACGGGCCGTACCACCCGCTGCTGGACGTGGCGCGCGCCCAGGGCGAACCGGCCCAGTTGCACCGCCTGAACGCGGTGTGCGACCGCAACGACGTGAGCCTGGAACAGGCCAACCGCGCACTCATCCGCATGCTGGCCACCAGCCGCGATCACGCGGGTGTGCGCTCCGAGCGACTCGTTTAACGGGACAGCTTTACCGGAGAGGGGTTTCACTCCCTCTCCCTCCGGGAGAGGGCAGGGGTGAGGGCTCGCGCGCTACGATCTCCCTCATGACCGCAGCCACCCCCCACAACACCCCCCACCACACCAGCGCCCTCGTGCTGTTTTCCGGCGGGCAAGACTCCACCACCTGCCTCGCCCACGCCTTGGAGCGTTTCCCGCGCGTGGAAACCCTGGGCTTCGACTACGGCCAGCGCCACAGCGTGGAAATGACGGCCCGCCCCGTGGTGCTGCGCGAACTGCGCGAGCGCTTCCCGCAGTGGGCCGACCGCCTGGGCGAAGACCATGTGCTCGACCTCGCCGTGCTTGGCAAGGTCAGCGAAACATCGCTCACGCGCGACATGGCCTTTCGCATGGAAGAGAACGGCCTGCCCAACACCTTCGTGCCCGGCCGCAACCTGCTGTTCCTCACGCTCGCCGCCGCCCTCGCTTACCGCCGTGGCATCCAGGTCATCGTCACCGGCGTCTGCGAGACCGACTTTTCGGGCTACCCCGACTGCCGCGACGACACCATGAAAGCGCTGCAAGTCGCGCTGTCCCTCGGCATGGACCACCGCTTCCTCATCGACACCCCGCTCATGTGGATCGACAAAGCCGCCACCTGGCGCCTGGCCGAAACCCTGGGCGGCAAAACGCTGGTGGATTTGATCGTGGAACACACCCACACCTGCTACCTCGGCGACCGCGAGCACCGGCATGCGTGGGGGTACGGGTGCGGGACCTGCCCGGCTTGCGAGTTGCGGGCGCGGGGGTGGATGGGCTACGTGGGCGAAGCCAGCAGCTTGTAGCGCGCGTCCCCCGTCGAATCAGGCGTGAACGACCACTGCGTGCGGTGAAACGCCGCCACGCCCGGCCGGTGCGCGATGGACACCAGCGCGCCGTTGCTCTCTTTCACCAGCGCCTGCAGCCGCGCGTACAGCGTGGCTTCGGCCGCCTCGTCCAGCGCGCTCGTGGCTTCGTCCACAAACAGCCAGCGCGGTTTCTTGAGCATCGCGCGGGCGATGGCCAGGCGTTGTTGTTCGCCTCCCGAGAGCTTCTGGCCCCAGGCGTCGTGTTCGTCCAGCCGCGTGGACAGGTCGGGCAGCAGCGCCTCGCGCAGGGCGTGTTGCAGCTCGTCGTCGCTGTAGCGCCCGGCGGGTTCGGGGTAGGCCAGGGCATCGCGCAGCGAGCCCAACGGGAAGTAGGGGCGCTGCGGCAAAAACATCACCTGGTTCGCAAAGCCCGCGGGCGTGCGCAGGCTGCGCTGGGCCCAGGGCCAGATGCCGGCGAGGCCGCGGAACAGCGTGGACTTGCCGCTGCCCGACGGGCCTTTGACCAGCACCGTGTCGCCAGGTGACACCCGCAGGCCGTGCACCGCCAGCAGCGCCACGCCGCCGGGCAAGGCGAGTTGAAGGTCGTCGATGGCGAGCGTGTCGTCGGTGTTGGGCAGCGGGGCGGCGACGTGTTCGGAGGCTTCCAGCGCCTGGAAACTTTCTTCAAAGCTGGTGATGCGGTCGGTGGTGGCGCGCCAGGCGGCCAGGCTGCTGTAGTTGTCGACGAACCACGAGAGCGAGTCCTGCACGCGGCCAAAGGCCGAGGAGATCTGGATCAATTCACCGAGCTGGATCGCGCCACTGAAGAAGCGCGGCGCTGCCACGATGAACGGGAACACCACGGCGGCCTGCCCGAAGCCCACGGTGAACCAGGTCAGGCGTTTCTGCGCGTTGATGAGCTTGAGGTAGTTGCCGATGACGTCGCCGAAGCGTCCGCCGAGCTGCCGGCGCTCCACCGGTTCACCCCGGTCGAGCGCGATCGATTCGCTGTACTCGCGCACGCGCACCAGGTGGTGGCGGAAGTCGGCTTCATAGCGCTGCTGCTTGAAGTTCAGCGCGATCTGCGAGCGGCCCAGGTAGTGCGTGATCACGCTGCCGAGCGCGCAGTAGAGCACCGCCATCCACACCATGAAGCCGGGGATGGTGTATTCGCCACCATTGAACGAGAAGGCAAAGCTGCCCGAGAGCGTCCACAAGATGCCGACAAAACTCACCAGCGTGACCGCGGCATTGAGCAGGCCCATGGTCAGGCTCACCGAGTAGCTGGTGAAGAGGTTCATGTCTTCCGCGATGCGCTGGTCCGGGTTGTCGGGCGGGGCGTCCTCGCCGCGGGCGAAGCGCGCGAGTTCGAGGTGGTAGAAGGCCTTGTGGGAGAGCCAGCGGTCGAGGTAGTGGCCGGTCATCCAGGCGCGCCAGCGCATTTCGAGCAACTGTGTGAGGTAGAAGCGGTAGACCGCGATGATGATGAAGCCGAAGGCCAGATACGTGAAGCGACCGAGCTCGCGCCAGAACACCGCAGCGTCCTTGTTCTGCAGCGCGTCGTAGAACACGCGGTTCCACTCGTTGAGCAGCACCAGCATGTAGACCGAGCCCAGGTTGAGCGCCACGATGGCGGCCAGCAGCGCTCGTGCTTTCCACTTTTCTTCCGACTGGAAGTAGGGCACGGTGAGGCGGCCCACCTTGCCCGCGAACGCGCGGAAGCTCTGGAATTTTTCGCTCAGGGTCATGGAGACCTCAAGGTTGGGAGTCAGGGGTTGGAGATGCCGCTGGCGACATGGCCCGCAGGCACATGCAGCGACGCCGATTCGATGTGCCCGGTCTGGTCGTCAAAGAAAAAGTCGGGCTCGAACTCGCGCAGGAATTCGCCCTTGGGCAGGCCGCCGAGGAACATGGCTTCATCGACCTCGATGTTCCAGTTCATCAGCGTGCGGATGGCGCGCTCGTGCGCCGGTGCGCTGCGCGCCGTGACCAGCGCGGTGCGCACGCGCATGAGCGGCGTGCCTTCGCTCTGCAGGCGGTGCAGGGCTTCGAGCAGGGGCTTGAACGGGCCGCCGGCCAGCGGCAGACCGGCCTTGCTCGCTTCGTGTTCCTGAAAGGCCGAGAGGCCTTGCGCCTGATAAACGCGCTCGGCCTCGTCGGAGAACAGCACGGCGTCGCCGTCAAACGCGATGCGCACTTCGTGCGGATGTGCGTCGCTGGCGTGCACCGAGTGGGGGTACACCTGCGCGGCGGGCACGCCGGCGTCGAGCGCGGCGCGCACGTCGGCCAGGTGGGTGGAGAGGAAGAGGTTGGCGCGCAGCGGGCGCAAATAGCGCCAGGGCGGCTGGCCACGCGTGAAGCTGCCGCGCTGGATGGGCAGTCCGTAGTGTTTGGCCGAGCGGAACACGCGCATGCCCGAGACCGGGTCGTTGCGCGAAAGGATCACCACCTCCACGCGCTGGGCATCGGCGTCGTTGAACGCGAGCAGCTTGTGCACCAGCGAAAACGCCACGCCGGGCTGCGCGGGGGTGTCCAGCCGCTCCAGCTGCAGCTTCATGTAGACGCGGTCGTCTCCGGTTTCGAACAGCCGGTTCTCTTCTTCAAAATCGAACAGCGCGCGGGAAGAGATGGCAACGACGAGCTTGCCCTCCAGGGTCACACCCATGTTCAAGTCACCAGTTGGTTGAGTTGGATGATCGGCATCAGCACCGCCAGCACGATCAGCATCACCACCAGACCCATGCCCACGATCAGCAGCGGCTCCAGGATGGTGGCCATGTGCATGGCGCGGCGCTGCACTTCGGCGCCCAGCTGTTCGGCGGCGCGGTCGAGCATGGCGGGCAGCTGGCCGGTCTGTTCACCCAAGCGCGCGAACATCGACACCAGCGGCGGAAATCGTTTCTTGCTCGCCAGTGCAGACGCCAGCGGCGCGCCTTCGCGCACCAGCACCAGCGCATCCAGCGCATCGGCGCGCATGGCCTGGTTGTTCAGGGTTTCAGCGGCGGTTTGCAGCGCCCGAAGGATGGGCACACCAGCGGCCGCGAGCATGGCCAGCGTGGCGGCAAAACGCGCTGCGTTGAAGCCTCGCGCCAGGCGCCCCACCAAGGGCAGGCGCAGCCACGCGGCGTCCATGCGCAGGCGCAGCGGCTCGTTGCGCCGCGCCACCACCAAAGCAAAGCTGCCGGCCACCAGCGCGCCCAGCATCAGCCAGCCGTAGCTGCGCACGAAGTCGCTCAGGCCCAGCATCATCACGGTGAGCAGGGGCAGGGCGCGCTTGCTGCCGGCGAACACGCTGGCGACCTGCGGCACCACGTATGACACCAGAAACACCACGATCACGATGGCCACCAGGGTGACGATGGCGGGGTAGAGCGAGGCGGCGACCAGCTTGTTCTTGAGCGCCTCGCGTGCTTCCAGGTCGTCGGCCAGGCGCTCCAGCACCGTGCCCAGCTGGCCGCTTTGCTCACCGGCCGCGATCACCGAGGTGTAGATGGACGAGAACTCGCGTGGGTGCTGCGCCAGCGCCTGGGCAAAGGGTGAACCCGCGTTGACCTCGGAGCGCAGCGAGGCCATGAGGTTGCGCTGTTTGTCGTCTTCGGCCTCTTCGGTCAGGGCCGAGAGCGCGCGCTCCAGCGGCAGGCCGGCGGCGACCAGACCGGCGATCTGCCGCGTCCACACCGCGAGCGTGGTGGCGCTGAAAACGCGACCGCCCCACAGCGTGATGTTGAGCCCGCTGCCCTGCACGTTGGTGCCACCCCCCGTGGCCGGCTCCACCAGCAGCGGCACCAGCGCACGGGCGCGCAGCAGGCTGCGCGCGGAGCGTGCGGTGTCGGCGTCGATCAGGCCTTTTTGGGTGGCGCCCTGGGCGTCGAGGGCTTCGAAGGTGTAGGCGGGCATGTCAGGTCAAAGTTTCGCCGCCGGGCCGCCCCAAGGCGAAACGGCTCCCTTGGGGTGGCAGCGACCCGCGAAGCGGTGGAGCGTGGGGGCTCATGTTTTAGTCGCGCGTGACCGACATGACCTCTTCGGGCGACGTGATCCCCGCATCGATCAGGCGTTGCCCATCGGCCCGCATCGATTGCAGACCCGCGGCCTCGGCGGCCACGAAGATCTTGCTTTCGGCGGCGCGGTTGTGGATCAGCGCACGGATCTTGTCGTCGGCCACCATGAGCTCGTAGATGCCGGTGCGGCCCTTGTAGCCGCTGTGGTTGCAGTGTTCGCAGCCCACCGGATGCCACAGGCCCTTGTCGTCCTGGCGGCGGCAGTGCACGCAGAGCTTGCGCACCAGCCGCTGCGCCAGCACACCCAGCAGCGACGAACTGAGCAGAAAGGGCTCGACGCCCATGTCGGTGAGGCGGGTCACGGCGCTGGGTGCGTCGTTGGTGTGCAGCGTGGCCAGTACCAGGTGGCCGGTGAGCGAGGCCTGGATCGCGATCTGCGCGGTTTCAAAATCGCGGATCTCGCCGATCATGATCACGTCGGGGTCTTGCCGCAGGATGGCGCGCAGCGCCTTGGCAAACGTGAGGTCGATGCGCGCGTTCACCTGCGTCTGGCCCACGCCCGGCAGCTCGTATTCGATCGGGTCCTCCACCGTCATGATGTTCTGCGTGCTGGCGTCCAGCCGCTGCAGGCCCGCGTAGAGCGTGGTGGTCTTGCCCGAGCCGGTGGGTCCGGTCACCAGGATGATGCCGTGCGGCTGGCCGATGAGCTTGCGGAACCGCGCCAGCACATCGCCCTGCATGCCCACCGATTCAAGGCTCAGCTTGCTCTCGCTCTTGTCGAGCAGACGCAGCACCGCGCGCTCGCCGTGCGCGCTGGGCAGCGTGGACACGCGCACGTCCACCGCGCGGGTGCCGATGCGCAGCGAGATGCGGCCGTCCTGCGGCAGGCGTTTTTCTGAAATGTCGAGCTCGGCCATGATCTTCAGGCGCGAGATGAGCGCGGCGTGCAGCGCGCGGTTGGGTTGCACCACCTCTCGCAGCGTGCCGTCCACCCGGAAGCGCACGCTGGAGGTGCGTTCAAACGGTTCGATGTGGATGTCGCTGGCGCCGTCGCGCGCGGCCTGCGTGAGCAGGGCGTTGAGCATGCGGATGATGGGCGCGTCGTCGGCCGTTTCCAGCAGGTCTTCAATGGCGGGCAGCTCCTGCATCATGCGGCTCAGGTCGGCGTCGCCCTGCACTTCGCTCACCACGGCCGCGGCACTCGACTCGCCTTGCGAATAGGCCACGCTGATGCGCTGCTTCAGGCTGTCGCCGTCTTCCCAGTGCAGGCCCTGCACCGGGTGGCAACGCAGGATCTCGGACAGGGCCGAAAGGCGGCGCGTCTGGGCGGCGGTGTCGGCCGCGGGCGTGCTGCTGCCCAGCAGGGTCTGGGTGGCGCCGTCGTCCTCGATCAGCCAGAGGTGTTCGCGCGCGAAGGCGTAGGGCAACGGGTACTTCACGGCCCGGGTCTCACTGCGCGGGGGCCACGGGGGGCAACGGCACCGCGGGCGGGTTCAGCGGCGGTGACGATTGCGGGTTGGCCAGCGAAGGCGCTTGTGGCGTGAGCGACATGGAGCCGGGCGACCCCAGCGGCGGCATGATCGGCGAGTCGTTGATGCCGAGCACGCTGCTGGGCTTGGGCTGCGCAGCCTGCTGCACCGAGCGCATGAGTTCGTAGCGGTCCAGTGCAAGGGTGCTGGTGGCTCGCGAATCGCGCACCACCACGGGCCGCAGGAACACCATCAGGTTGGTCTTGCGTCGCGAGCGGGTTTCGCTCTTGAAGAGGTTGCCGAACAGCGGCACGTCGCCCAGGCCGGGCACCTTTTCCTGGTTGCCGGAGTACTCGTCCTGCAGCAGGCCGCCGAGCACCACGATGGCGCCGTCGTCCACCAGCACGGTGGATTCGATGGTGCGCTTGTTGGTGATCAGGCCGGTGGTGGAGTTGATCGAGGACGCCTGCACGCTGCTGACCTCCTGGTAGATGGTCATCTTGATGGTGCCGTTTTCGCTGATCTGCGGCTTCACGCGCAGTGTCAGGCCCACGTCCTTGCGCTCGATGGTCTGGAACGGGTTGACCGAGCCTTCGTTGCTGCCGGTGTTGGTGAACTGGCCGGTGACGAAGGGCACGTTCTGGCCGATCACGATCTTGGCTTCTTCGTTGTCCAGCGTGAGCAGGTTGGGGGTCGAGAGGATGTTGCCTTCGCCGTTTTCCTGCAGGAACCGCGCGAGGAAGCCCAGCACATAGACACCGTTGGTCTGGCGGGCCAGGCCGAGGTTCAGGCCGGACGCCGGCGTGGTGTTGCCCTGGGCGAGGTCGATGATGTTGCGTGCGCCGGTGCCGAAGTTGGTGCCCAGAAGGCCGATCACGCGGTCGCCCGAATTGCCCAAGGCGCCCTGCCACTGGATGCCGAACTCGCTCGCCTTGTCCGCATTGACTTCGGCGATCAGGCTCTCCACATAGACCTGCGCGCGGCGCGAATCGAGCTGGTCGATCACGGCGCGCAGTTGGCGGTATTGCGGTTCGGGCGCCGTGATGATCAGCGAGTTGGTGGCCGGGTCGGCCTGGATCTGGCCGCCGGTGGACGGCTGTGCGCTGGCAGACACCGGGGTGCTGGACGGACTCGCGCCGGCCACGGCAATGGGTCGGCCCGCGGTGGCCAGGCCACCGGCTCCGCCGGTGCTGCCAGAGGCTGCCGACTCGCCCGCCAGCGCGGCGCGCAGGGTGGAGGCCAGCGCCACCGCATCGGCGTTCTTCAGGTACACCACATGGATGTTGCCGCTGACGTTGGCCGACGACGGTTGGTCGAGCCGGGCCACGAGGTTGCGCACCAGCGCCAGGCGCGCCGGGTTGGCCGCGCGCAGCACCAGGCTGTTGCTGCGCGGCTCGGCGATCAAGGTGGTCTTGTAGGAGGCATCGGCCGCGCCGGCGCCGCCGGCCGCCACCGCCGGATCGATCAGGCGCGACACCAGAGCGGCGAGGTCGGCCGCCACCGCATGTTGCAGCGGAATCACCTCCACGTCCGTGGCTCCCGCGACGTCGAGCGCGGTGATGATGCGGCCGATGCGTTGCAGGTTGTCGGCGTAGTCGGTGATCACCAGCGAGTTGTTGCCGGGATTCACGTTGATGGTGTTGTTGGGCCCGATCAGGGGGCGCAACACCGGCACGAGGTTGTTGGCCGATTCGTGGTTGAGGCGGAAGATCTGCGTGACGACCTGGTTGGAGGTGGGCAGTGCATTGACCGAACCCGCGTTGACCACGTTGCCCTGCAGCTTGGCGTCGGCCTCGGGCACGATCTTGTAGAGACCGCCGGTGTCCACGATGGAGAAACCCTGCAGGCGCAACACGGCTGCAAACTGGTTGAGCGCGGCGGTGGGCGACACGGGGCGCTCGGTGGCCAGGTTGATCGTGCCCTTGACGCGCGGATCGACCACCACGTTGCGGCCGGTGATGGTGGCCATGGTGCGCGCCACCGATTCGATGTCGGCCGCCACGAAGTTCAAGGTGACCGGCTCGGCGTTTCGATTCTGTGCCTGTACAGGTGCGCCGGTCCACAGGCCGAACACCATCATCGTGGCGAGCGCGATCGCCGTCGGGGTCTTGCCGCGGCGCAGGGTCCGGGCGAGGTCGGCGCGGGTGGGGTTCGGTTTCATGGCGCGATCGTAAGGGTAAGTGGAGGCTGCGACACGGGGGATGTCAGCCGATGTTCAGCAGCGAACGCGGGCCTTGCCGGCGTCCGATGATGTTGAGCAGGTTGTTCAGGGCGGCTTCGCTGTCGGGGGCCGCTTCGGCCACTCCCTGGAAACGCAGGCGTCCGCCCACCCACTGGCCCTGGCCCTGCAGTTGCAGGCGTCCGTTGAGCGTCTGCAACGCGAGGGTGGTGGTGTTGCTGTCGGCCTCGGAGCGCACGTCCATGCGGTAGCTGCCGAGCGGGCGCAGTGTCGACAGGCGCGAGGCCATGTCTTGCGCTTCCACCGCCAGGGCGCCCTGCATGCTGCCGCGGCCGCTGTCCCAGCGCAGCGTGAGGCCGCCGGTCTGCAGGCTGAGCTGGCCTTCCATGCGCAAGGTGTTCCAGGGGGTACCCAGACCGATCAGCAACTCGGCGGGCCAGCGGCTGCTGAAGGCCGCCAGCCGCACCTCGGCCCCGCCCAGCAGTGGCCGGGCGGTGAGGGCCACCGGCTGCGCCGTGCAGCAAGGGGCTGTCAGTTGCAGCGCCATGGCCGGCAGGCCCGAGACCAGGGTGGGGGAGATCCGCCACTGCACACCTTGCGGCAGCGTGGTGCGCGTCTGGCTGCCCTGGCCGCCGGTGAACATGAGGTCGGCCTGGCCGCGCCAGACCGTGCCGCGCGCGTTGACGAGCTGGAGCTGGTCGTTGGTGGCGGCGTTGATGCTGTTGGCCAGCCAGCGCGCCGGGGCGAACACAAGCAGCGCGCCCAGCAGGCCCAGCACGGCACCCGTCCAGGCCAGGCGTGAAGGCCAGCGTGCGTTCATGGCTCAGCCGCCCCCGGCCAGGCCGGGGCCGGACAGCACCACGGTGCCGTTCCAGCCCGAGGTGGCGGGGTCGCGTGTGAGCTGGGTTTCCAGCGGGAGCAGCCTTGCGTTGATGCGCACCTGCGCCAGCCACTGCGCCAGCGCGGCCGGTGGCGTGCCGCGCAGCGTGGCGGTGGCGCGGTCGCCCAGCACCGAGAGCTGGGCGGTGGGGCCCATGGACGCGGTGGCGGCCTCGAGCGCGCGCAAGACCTGGTCGCGGCTCGGCGGCTGGGCGGTGGATTCGCTGCGCAGTGCCGTGGCGGTGGCCGCCATGCGCTGCATCTGGCCCAGCTGGGCGTCGAGCCGGGCATGGCGCGCGGGCGCCTCGCGCAGCGTCGCCAGGGCCGGCGCCACCGCCAGCCACCACAGCAGGCCCAGGCCCACGACCCACAGCGCGATCAAGACGGCCTGGCGCTCGCGGGGCGAGAGCCGGTCCAGCGCGCTGGAGAGCGGCGCGGTGACGCGGGCGAGAGAGGCGCTGGCAGAGGGGGAACGTTGAAGGGTGGCCATGGGGTCAGGGTGCGGGTGGGCTCAAGGCCAGTTCGTTGCCGTCGAAACGCACCCGCCAACCGGCGCGTTCCAGGGTTTGTTGCAAGGCGCGCACCTGGTCTTCGGTGGCACGCCAGCCAGCGAAGCGGCCGTCGCCCGGTGTGTAGTTGATCGTGCCGGGCATCAGGTTGTCGCCACCGGACGCCTGATCGATCGCACCCAGCAGCGTTTCGAGATCGCCCAGCGAGAGCGCGCCGGCGGTCTGCTGCAGTCGGACCAGCTCGCGCTGCATCTGCACCGGCGCGTCGAGCACCAGCGTGACCTGCGGGAAGGTCTGTTGCAGGGTCTGCTGCACCGCCTGTTGTTTGGCTTGCAGTGCGCTGCTTTCGTGCCATGCGGCGGCGTTGAGCCCGACCAGTTGCACGCCCACCAGAGCCGCCAGCCCCCAGCGCGCCGGGCGCCAGGCTGGCGCGCTGCGCCATTGCCGCAGGCTGCGCCGCAAACGTTGGCCGCGGCGCGCGCTGGCCGACAGGCTGAGGTCGAACTGCGCCAGGTTCCAGTCGGACTGCGAGCAGCGCAGCAGCCACTGGGGCTGGGCCACCAGTTCGAAGCGCTGGTTCAGGATGCGTTCGGCCACCGTGGCCACGCTGGGATCGGCCAACCAGATGTCGTATTCGGCGGACTCACCCAGCGCGTCGGGCGAGGGCGGCATGAGCGCGGTGATGGCCGCCACGCTCGCGCTTCCACCAGCGCCGCTGTTGGCTTCCAGCAGCGGCGTGCAGCTCACCCCCAGCACGCTGGAACTGCCCAGCCACACCTGCCCGCTCTCGGCGTGGGCCCAGTGGATGGTGGACGGGATGTCGAGCTCAAAGCTGCGCGAAGCGCCTGCCGACGCCACGGGTGCTTCGGACTGCACCAGCGGCCACATCGACGGCACGATGCGCGTGACCGGACGGCCCGCGCCTTCAAGGATTTGCAGCCAGCTGCGCAGCCAGGTTTTCTGGCACACCGCGACCCACACCGCCTGGCCCGACTTGCCGCCCGGCTCCAGCGCGAAATGCAGCTCGTTCACGTCGGCCAGCAGGCGGTCTTCCAGCAGTCCTTCGAGTGCGGCGCGCAAGCGGGTTGACGCCACCTTGGGCAGCGCCACGCGGTGCCACGAGACGGCACGCGGTGGCAGCACCAGAACCACCTCGTCGTCGCGCGGCAGCAGCGAAGCGGCGCATTGGCCCAGGTCGTTGATCTGCTGCCCATTGCCCGAGGCAGCCCAGTCGAACAGGGCCGAGGTGGGCGTGGGGGTGGTGACGGAAAAATCCGCGGGGGTGAGGATCAGCACAATGGGGTGGGGTGCGTGGCGCAAGGCCACGGATCGCCCCATTCTAGAGAGCCTGTGTGACGTGTAGTCAAAAAGTTGCGGGGGAAAAGGCGGTCATTGTTGGCGCTGCGCGTCAGGGACGCGCGCCGGGTCGGGCGAAGCGCTCGCGCCAGCTCACCCGCACATCGAGGTTGTTGCGCACGACCAGCGAGCGTTCTTCGATGACGGCGCTCTCCAGCCGCAGGCGACCCCGCACCTCGAAGTAACGGCTGCGTGTGCCGTGGGCATCGTCATTGAGCTTGCCGGCGGTGGCCGGCACGGCCTGGGTCACGTCACTGAGGTTCTTGAACGGGTTGCGTTCGCGTGCGGCCACCACCTGGCGCGCCTGCGCCATGTCCAGGCCGGGCAGGCTGGCATGAATCGCCTGGGCGCTGGCGGTGTTGAGGTTGAGGCTGGAGCGTTCGGGCAACACGGTGACGTGGGGTTCCAGCGCCGCCAGGCTGGTGCGGCTGATGCCCAACCAGCCCAGGTGCGAGAGCTTGCGCGGTTGCAGTGCGGTGCGCGAGGGCAGGGGGTCCGTCAGGGCCAGCTGGGTGGTGTTGCGCAATTCGGCCGCGGCGTTGGTGAGCTCTGCCAGGGGCAGGCCGAGCTGTTCGAACAGTCGGCTGAAAGCGCGCAGATCGACTTCGGAGGTTTCCGCCTTGGCCGTGGCGCCGCCGCCGGTGGTGCGCACCAGGTTGTTGAAGTTCAGGCGCGACTGCATGTCGATCATTTCGCCGGAGAGAAAGGCCTCCAGGGTGTTGTCGGCGTTGTTGCTCTTGTCGGCGGCGAGAAAGCTGGAGAGGCGCGCCTCTTCCAGCGGCAGAGCCCAGGGTTCGCCCAGGTGGTCGGCGTTGCCGCTGTTCTGGTTGCTGCGCGCGTCCTCGCGCAGGATCAGGCGCGCCCAGTCGAGCGCCCCGGTCAGGATCCAACCCGCCTGCACGCGCTGGCGCTCGGCCTGCTCGACCTCGGTGGAGCGCCACTGCTGCCACAACGCGGCTGATGCCAAGGTGGCCACGAGCGTGACGGTGAGCATCGCAAGCAGAAGCGCGGCGCCCCGCTGGCGGTGGAGTTTGAGCAAGGTTTCGCCGCCGGGCCGCCCCAAGGCGAAACAGCCCCCTTGGGGGGCAGCGACCCGCGCAGCGGCGGAGCGTGGGGGCCACTTCATCTGCCCGCCTCCAACGTTGGACGCGCCCAGTCGCGCAGCAGCGTGCCGGTGAGCCCCTGGCCACCGGACAGGGTGAGTTGCAGGCGCACGCCGTTGGGCAGGCTGCTGGCAGCGGCGCCACCCGGTTCGGCGCCTTCGGTGCCCACGGAAGACAAGGGATTGCCCCAGGTCTCACCCCGGTGATAGAAGATTTGCCATTGGTCGACGGCGATGATCGCCAGCGCGCTGTCGGCGCCGGGGTTGTTGGAGCCGGTCGGGGACGGACCACCTCGACCCCAGTCGGCCGCGCGCTGCCAGGCGCGGGCCAGTTCGTCGCGCTGCAGCAGCGGCCCCGACTGCCAGCGTGTCCATTGCCCGCCGTTTGCCGACGGCAACAGCGCCCAGGCCACCACCCGAACGCCGCGACTGTCCAGGCCCGATTCCGCGCTGTCGCGTCGGGTGAGGCGCAGCGTCTGGCCGTTGAAATCGACCGGATTGACCTCGCCGGTGTCGAGTACCGCGTCCAGATCGGCGATCCACTGGCCCACCGCCGACTGCAACCGCAACAAGCCGTCGGAGCGCTCCTGCGTGATGTTCTGCGTGTGCGACATGCCGTCGATGGAACGCCAGCTCAGCAGCGCGAGCATGGCCATCACCGCGATGGCAACCAGCAGTTCGATGAGGGTGAAGCCCTGGGAGCGCGTGCGCCAGGTCATCAGTAGCGCCCCATGATGGTGGACAGCGACAGCAGCCGCACCGTGTTGCCATCCACATCGCCCTCCACCACCGCGTCGATGCGGCGGAAGTTCGGGTTCGGCGTGGGCAGGACCGCCAGGCGCACGCGCAGCAGCCGGCCGGCTTGCTCGCACGCCATCTCGCTGTCGCCGGTGCCGGGCAACTGTCGCTGCAGCCGCAGGCGCGTGAGTTCGTTTTCGGCGCACATCTGGGCCAGCCATTGGTCGCTCTGGCGCACGGCGGCTCGCGTGAGCGAGCCGGTGGCCTGCAATCCAGCGGCGAGTGTGATGGCGATCACCGCGAGCGCCACCAGCACTTCAATCAGGGTGAAACCGCGCGAGGCCTTCACGGTGCGTCGGGCACGACGGCAAAGGCCGAGATGCCGTCGGTGGACAGGGTCAGGCGCCGGTCGCCCTGCTGCAGCACCACGCGCTGCGCTGCAATCAGCGGCTCGGGGCCGAGCACGAGCGTCAATGCCCCCGGGGGCTGGATCACCTGGGCCACGGTGTCGGGACTGAGCCAGCTGCGTGGTCCGATCAGGCTGTCACGCGAGGGCGCACCGCTGCGCAGCGGCGGCAGGCCGACAAACTCAAAGCCTTGCGGCAGGCTGCGCCACACCACGGGCAGGCCGCTGGTGCGCGATTGCGCGCGCGCCGATTCGATCAACGCCGACAGGCGAAGGCCTTCCCGCTCCAGCCGCGTGGAGCCGTCATCGCGCAAGGACAGCGTCACGCCGGCCGTGGCCAGCGCCACCAGCGCCACCACGACCATGAGTTCGATCAGGGTGAAGCCCAGGCTGCGCCGCATGGGTTTCTTCAGGCGACCCGCGCAGCGGCGGAGCGTGGGGGCCAGGTTTCGCCGCCGGGCCGCCCCAAGGCGAAACAGCCCCCTTGGGGGGCAGCGACCCGCGCAGCGGCGGAGCGTGGGGGCAAGCTCATTGCCAACTGCCGACGTCCGCATCCCGGTTTTCACCGCCCGGCTGTCCGTCGGCGCCGAGCGAGAGCACGTCCACCTCACCCTTGAGGCCTGGGTTGAGGTACTGGTAAGGACGGCTCCAGGGGTCGGCCGGGAGCTTGTCCAGATAGGGGCGCCAGTTGGGCGGGATCGGGCCGGTGCTGGGCTTGGCCACCAGCGCATTGAGCCCTTGTTCGCCGGTGGGGTAACGCTGGTTGTCCAAACGGTAGAGCTTGAGCGCCTGCATCAGGTTGTTCACATCGGTCCTGGCGGCGGTCACCCGGGCGTCGTCGGCGCGGTCGAGCACGTTGGGCACGATCAGCGCGGCCAGCACGCCGATGATGACCAGCACCACCATGAGCTCGATCAGCGTGAAGCCGCGTTGCAGGATGCGCCGTGGCGCGCGGGCGCGCGATTCAGTGCTGTGGTGTGTCAATTCGAACTCCCGAACGCTGGTGTGGTGACGAGACCTGGCAAGTGGGGGCACAGGCCTGTGGCCCCACCTTGTGCGCGGGGCTCGGTCGATCATAATCCGGGGCATGAAAAAGGCACCCGCGTTCGGTCACTCCGGCTTTCTGATGGAAAGCCCGGCGGCGTTGCAAAACACCAGCCGACGAGGGCCGGCGCTTGTGGCGGGTGTGTTGTGGCTGGCAGCGGGCCTGAGCGCGGGTTACTGGGCTTTGCAGGCCCTGGGCCGCTCACCGGTCACGCCCTTGGCGGTGGCCGCCCCCGCACCGATCCAGGTGGACTCGTTGGCCGTGGCCCGTGTGCTGGGTGCCCAGCCCGTGGCCTCTGCTGCACCCAACGCGCCGGCGGCACCCACCGGCACCCAGTACCAGTTGCAAGGTGTGGTGGCCGCCAGCGCAGCAGGCGGGGCCGCGCTGATCGCCGTCAACGGCCAGCCGCCGCGTCCATACCGGGTGGGCGCTTCGCTCGAGGGTGGGCTGGTGCTGCAGGCGGTCTCGCGGCGCTCGGCGCGCCTGGGGGCTTCCATGAACGGCCCTGCCACGGTCGAACTGACCTTGCCCGAGAGCGCCCCAGCGCCGTCCTGATTCTTTCGCGCTGTCCATGGCCGCCCGGCGTGCTCCGTCTTCCCCGGCCGCGCTGTGCAGCGAGCTCCAGCGCCATCCACCGTTTTCCGACATGTTGCCGGCCCACGTGCAGGCCTTTGTGGCGGCGTCGCGCGAGCTCGCCTTTGCAGAGGGGGATGCGGTGGTGCGGCCCGAAGACGGCCCGGTGCGCGATCTGTACTTCATCCGCAGCGGCGCCATCACGGGTCGGCGCGGTTTGTCCGATGTGGCGGGTGGCGCCTTCCAGTACGAAGCGGGGGAGCTCTTTCCGGTGAGTGCCGTGCTGGCCCAGCGCGCGGTGACCACGCTGTACAGCGCCACGGAAAACAGCACGGTGCTGGCGCTGCCGGTCGATGACGTGCAGCGGCTGGCCGAAGCCAGTGCCGTGTTCGGTGATTTTCTGAACCGCCGTATCCTGCGCTTTCTCGAACTCTCGAGGGCGGCGTTGCAGGTGGTCTACGCCTCTCAGGCGCTGGCCGAGCAGTCGTTGGAGACGCCGCTGGGCCAGCTCTGCCGCCAGGCGCCTGTGACCTGCCGGGCGCAGACGCCGCTGCAGGACGCGCTGACCCGCATGCATTCACTTCGCATCGGCTCCATGTTGGTGGTCGACGCGGCCGAGGCGCCGGTGGGCATCCTGACGCGCTCCGACATCCTGGAGCGCATCACGCTGCCGCAGTTGCCGCTGGCCACACCAATTGGCCAGGTGATGGCGCAGCCGGTGATCACGCTCACGCACCAGCACACCGCGCAGGACGCGGCGCTGCTCATGTCCAGCCGCGCCATTCGCCACGTGCCGGTGACGCGGGACGGTCGGGCGGTGGGTGTGGTCTCCGAGCGCGATCTGTTTGCCTTGCAGCGCCTGAGCCTCAAGCAGGTGAGCAGCGGTCTGCGCAATGCGCCCGATGTGCAAGGCCTGCTGGCGGGATCGCGCGAGATCCGCCGTCTGGCGCGCGCACTGCTGGGACAGGGTGTGCAGGCCCAGCAGCTCACCGCGCTCATCAGCCACCTGAACGATGTGTTGACGTCGCGCCTGGTCCATCTCATGGCGGACCAGCACGGCCTGGACCTGAGCGACTGCTGCTGGATCGCGCTGGGCTCCGAGGGGCGCAACGAACAGACGATTGCGACCGACCAGGACAACGCACTGATCCTGGCCGAGTCAGAGGGGGACCCGGCGCCCGACAAGGCGCGCTGGCTGGCGTTCGCACGCGACGTAAACGAGGCGCTGGACGCCTGCGGTTATCCGCTGTGCAAGGGCAACATCATGGCCAGCAACCCGGCCTGCTGCCTCACTCTGAGCGAATGGCAACAGCGCTTTGCGAACTGGGTCGACCGGGGCACGCCGCAAGACCTGCTCAACGCCAGCATCTATTTCGACTTTCGCAGCCTGGCCGGGCAAGCCGCGATGGCAGATCGACTGCGTGCGTCCGTCACGCACCGTGCCCGCGGCAATCCGCGGTTTCTGCGGCAGCTCGCGCTCAACGGTTTGTCCCAAAGTGCACCGCTCAACTGGCTGGGTCAGATCGACACCACCGAGGTGGACGGGCAGGGCACGCTGGACCTCAAGTTGCAGGGCACGGCGATCTTTGTCGACGTGGCGCGCCTGTACGCCCTGGCCCAGGGCGTGGTGGCCACCGGCACGCGCGAGCGCTTCGAGGCGGTGGGTCCTTTGCTCGGAGTGCCCGTTGCCGAGCACCAGGCCTGGGTGGGTGGATTCGAGTTTCTGCAGATGCTTCGCCTGCGCGCCCAACTGGATGGCACCGCCGTGGGTGGCAACCCCAACCGCATCGCCATCAAGCACCTGAACGACATCGACCGCCGCATCCTCAAGGAGACCCTGCGGGTGCTGCGCTCACTGCAGCAGCGCGTGAAGCTCGACTACGAACGCTAGCGTTCCAGCAAGCTTTGTGCGGCCAGCAGCATGGGCCAGGCCAGCAGGGCGCCCGTGCCCTGGCCCAGGCGAAGTCCCATGTCCAGCAGTGGTTGGGACTGCATGTGGATCAGCAGCAGGCGGTGCCCGGCGTCGGCCGCGCGGTGGGTGAACACGAGGTAGTCCACCACATCGGGGCACAGCCCGCGCGCCACCAGGGCCGCCGCACCCGCCACATACCCGTCGACCAGCACCACGCGGCGTTCGCTGGCCGCTTGCAGCATGGCGCCGGTCATCATGGCGATCTCGAAACCGCCGAGCGCGGCCAGCGCCTCGAACGGTCCGATGGCGTTGCGGTGTTTGCTGGCGGCGGCCGAGAGCTTTTCCACCCGCTTCACGTGCTGGGTGTCGTCCAGGCTGCCGGTCTCGGTGTCGTCGCGGCTGAAGGCGTCCACCAGCGGCACACCGCACAGCCGCGACAGCAGCATGGCCGCGCTCACCGCGTTCGCCACGCCCACATCACCCAGCGCGATCACATTGCCTGGCAGGTGGCGCACCACGTCCATGCCGGCGTGCACGGCCGACACCGCCTGCGCCGTGGACATGGCCGGCCCCAGCATCAGGTTGCGAGTGCCGTACCCGATCTTGCGCAGCAACAGAGAGCCGTGTTGTTTGGTGTCGCTGGGCGGCGCGATCGGCTTGGCCATGCCCGCGTCCACCACGGTGAGTTCGAAACCATGCATGTCGGCCAGTGCGTTCACCGGCGCCTGGCCGCGCAGCAGCTGCATCACCATCTGCTCGGTCATGGTCGGCGCCAGCGACGACATGCCTTCGTCGGCAATGCCGTGGTCGGCCGCAAACACCACCAGTTGTGGCGAGTCAAAGGCCAGCAGGTCGAATTCGATCGACGTGCCGTTTTGCGCGCGGGCCAGTTGCAGCACCAGGGATTCCATGCGGCCCAGTGCGTGCTCGGGCTGGCCCTCGGGCCGCAGGCGCTGGCGCAGCGCAAATTCGAGCATGGTGTCGGTGGTGCCCGAGACCGTCGGCAGCTTCAGGTCGGCCGGCAACGCCGCCGAGCGTTTTGAGAGCGGAGAAAAGATGGGGTCTTTGGTCATGGCTCGATCGGATCGGGTTCAGCTCTGCAGGAACAAGCGGTAGACCGGGTTGTTGGTTTCTTCCACGCAGGGGTAGCCCAGGGTTTCCAGAAACTTGTCGAAAGCCTTGTGGTCCTTGGCCGGCACCTGCAGGCCCACGAGGATGCGCCCGTAGTCCGCGCCCTGGTTGCGGTAGTGAAACAGGCTGATGTTCCAGCCCGGGCGCATCAGGCTCAGGAACTTGAGCAGCGCGCCCGGACGCTCCGGGAACACAAAACGCAGCAAACGCTCGTCATGCGCCAGCGGCGAATGCCCGCCCACCATGTGGCGGATGTGTTCCTTGGCCAGGTCGTCGTGCGTCAGGTCCAGCGTCTGGAAACCGTGTTTGATGAGGTTCTTGGCGATCTTGGCGGACTCGCCCTTGCCCTGCGTGGTGAGTCCCACGAACACATGGGCCTTGCTGCCGTCGTGGATGCGGTAGTTGAACTCGGTCACGTTGCGCGGGCCGCCAGGCAGGTCGCCAATGAGTTCGCAAAAACGCCGGAAGCTGCCGCGTTCTTCGGGGATCGTCACGGCAAACAGCGCTTCTCGCTCTTCGCCCACTTCGGCACGTTCGGCCACGAAACGCAGGCGGTCGAAGTTCATGTTGGCGCCGCACAAAATGGCCGCGTAGGTCTGGCCGCGCGTCTTGTGGGTGGCCACGTACTGTTTGATGGCCGCCACCGACAACGCGCCGGCCGGCTCCACGATGCTGCGCGTGTCCACGAACACGTCCTTGATGGCCGCGCACACCGCGTCGGTGTCCACCGTGATGAACTCGTCCACCAGACCGCGGGCAATGCGGAAGGTTTCTTCACCCACCAATTTCACCGCTGTGCCGTCGGAGAACAGGCCCACATCGGCCAGCGTCGTGCGTTCGCCTTCACGCACCGAGCGGATCATCGCGTCCGAGTCGTTCATCTGCACGCCGATCACCTTGATCTCGGGGCGCAGCGCCTTGATGTAGTTGGCCACGCCGGAGATGAGGCCGCCGCCGCCGATGGCCACGAACACCGCGTCCAGGTGGTCGGAGCGCAGGCTTTGCAATTGCCGCAGGATTTCCATGGCGATGGTGCCCTGGCCCGCGATCACGTCCGGATCGTCGAAAGGATGCACAAAAGTGAGCCCCTGCTTCTTCTGGAGGCCCACCGCGTGGTTGTAAGCGTCGGTGTAGCTCTCACCGTGCAACACCACCTCACCGCCGAAGCCGCGCACCGCGTCGATCTTGACCTGCGGCGTGGTGGTCGGCATGACGATCACAGCGCGGGTGCCCAGCTTGCGCCCGCTCAGCGCCACGCCCTGGGCGTGGTTGCCGGCCGATGCGCAGATCACGCCCTTTTTCAGCTGCTCAGGCGTGAGGTGCGCCATCTTGTTGTACGCGCCGCGCAGCTTGAAGCTGAACACCGGTTGCTGGTCTTCGCGCTTGAGCAGCACCGTGTTGTGCAGTCGCTCGCTCAGGTTGTGCGCGGGCTCCAGCGCCGATTCGACCGCCACGTCGTACACGCGGGCGGTCAGGATCTTTTTGAGGTAGTCGGCCGGCCCCATGGTGGTCACAGGCGAGGGCGGGGCTTGGGTTTTGGGTTTTGCGGCGCGGGCTGTCATACAAATGTTCTCCAACCGCATCATATCGGGGCGAAAAAAAGCCCGGACTGGCAGAACCAGTCCGGGCTTGAATCCACCCAGGGAGGGTAGAGGAGACAACCTTACATACAATGCCGCGAGTATATCGAAGCCATGTTGCGACGCAACATCCGCCGTCGTTTTTTGGCGCTTTCTAGGGCGCCGCCCCCAACTCTGTTGACTATTTCACGACTGGACTCTTCCATGGAATGCACCGTCACCTGGACCGGCGCGGCCGGCACCCGTTCCCACATGGGTTTTGTGGCCGAAACCGGCAGCGGTCATGTGATTGCCATGGACGGTGCACCCGACGCGGCCAAGCCCGAAAACGGCGGCGCCAACCTGGCACCGCGCCCGATGGAAACCGTGTTGGCCGGCACCGGTGGTTGCACCGCCTACGACGTGGTGCTCATCCTCAAGCGCGGCCGCCACGACGTGAAGGGCTGCAGCGTGAAGCTGCAAACCGAGCGCGCCGAAGTCGACCCGAAGGTCTTCACCAAGATCCACATGCACTTCACGGTGAGCGGCAAAGCCATCCCGCCCGTGGCGGTGGAGCGCGCCATTGCCATGAGCCACGAAAAATACTGCTCAGCCAGCATCATGCTGGGCAAGACGGCGGACATCACCACCAGCTTCGAGGTTGTGGAAGCCTGATCCAGCGGCTCAGATGCGGTGCGCCACCGTCGTCATGACCTTGGCCGCCATGCGCATCAGACCCCGCACCGGTGCAGGCAACTCCACCGCCCCAGCGCCGTGAGCTTCGCGCGCGTGCCGGGCCTCGTCCTGTTTCATCTGCGCCACGATGGCGCGTGACGCGTGGTCGCCGGCTGGTAGACGCTCCATGTGCTCGGCCAGGTGCGCCTCCACCTGCCGCTCGGTCTCCACCACAAAACCCAGGCTCACCGCAGGCCCCATGCGCCCGGCCATCAGCCCCAAACCGAAAGCGCCCGCGTACCAAAGCGGGTTCAGCAGCGAAGCACGCGAACCCAGTTCGTCCAGCCGGGTCTGCGTCCAGGCCAGGTGGTCGGTTTCTTCCTTGCCTGCAGCTTCCAGCTGGGCCGCCAGCGCCAAGTTGGGTGCCACCGAGCGTCCGGGCCACCGAGCACTGAGCGCTTGAGCCGTGTAGAGCGCCTGCGCACACACCTCGCCCACGTGGTTCACGCGCATCAATGCACCAGAAAGGTGCTTGTCCGCGTCGCTGAGTTCGTGGTCGCTTGCGCGCTCGGGCAGCGTGGGGCATTCACGTGACGCGCGGGGTGCGACAAACAAGGTTCTCAAAGCCGAGTCGGCTGCGTTGATCAAGGCGTCGGTGGCTGTGGTCATGAAGGAGTCGCTATCAAAAATAGAAAAGACATGCTGCCACGATCGGGCGCGCAAGTACTTGTGGCTTGGCCAGCATCAAAGTTCATTGTGAGGACATGGAGCGGTACCGGGGGCCGTATCTGAGGACAAATTCTCTGCGGGTTACTACTGAGTGCGTCGCGGTGGTGCAACAGAAGCACCGCCGCAGGGCAGAAATGCACTCTTCAACATGGCGCCTTCCATTACTTTCTGATGCAATCCATTCAGCTTCCTGATGGAGGTCGGCTCGGCGGCAGAGACCACCAGTCCTTATTCAACCCTTGGAGAACCCTTCCATGAAAAAGACCCTGATCGCTCTGGCTGCAGTCGCTGCAACCGGTGCAGCTTTTGCACAGTCCTCCGTCACGCTGGATGGCGTGGTTGAACTGGGCGTTGTGCGCCCAGCAGCTAACGACAACTCCACGCGTCTCGACGCTGCGAACGGCGCGAGCCAGATCCGCTTCCGCGGTACCGAAGACCTCGGTGGTGGCCTGAAAGCCAACTTCGTTCTGGCCCAGCGCCTGAGCCTGGAGTCCGGCGGCAACGATGGTTCCGCCAACGGCCGTCCTACCTTCCAGGGCGAGTCCACTGTCGGTCTGTCCGGCGGCTTCGGTTCCTTGAAAATCGGCCGTGCACTGACCGCCCTGCAAGGCCCAGTCAACGCCACCGACCCATGGGGCACCCTGCAGCAAGCATCGACTGCGATCCTGCCATCGGGCTACTACACCGAGCCAACCGGTAGCCTCGACGGTTCCGGTCTGGGCCGTACTGACGCCATCTTCTACAACTCGCCCAATTTCAGCGGTTTCAGCTTTGCTGCTAACTTCGGTCCCAAGTTCTCCGGCACGAACCCTGCTGCAGTCCAAACTGCGAACACCGAAAACTTCATGAGCCTGTACGGTTCATTTGCCTCCGGTCCCCTGGTTGTGGGTGCTGGTTTCGAGCAAAACCGTCGCGATGACTCCATCACCTTCGTGCACGCGATTTACGACTTCGGTTTCGTTCGCATCGGCGGTGGCTTCGCCAAGGTTGAGGCCGGTGCAGCTGTGCCCGCAGGCCCAGCAGGCGCTTTGCTCGCCAACGAAGAAGCCAACAACTGGAACGTCATGGCCATCGCTCCTCTGGGCCCTGTGACCCTGAAGGTTGGATACGGCGAAAGCGAAAACGACACGACCAACACCGACCGCTCCAAAAAGCTCGGCATTGGCCTGGACTACCCGCTGAGCAAGCGCACCTTGATCTACACGTCGGTGGGTCGCGATTCGGTTCGCACCACCAACAAAGTGGGTTACGACATCGGCGTTCGCCACACCTTCTGATCGATGCCCGGCCCAGTGCCGGTCTTCGAAATCAGCAAAAAGCCCACCGCGCAAGCGGTGGGCTTTTTTCATGGACGCTGCGGTCACCGCTTTTGAGGTGGACGGAATAGAAAAAAGTAGCTATTTGGAATTCATTTGAGTTGGTGTGTTTCGAAAATAAGACAGATCTGAGCTGTCTCCCGCCGATTTTGAGGGATTACCCTTGGTCGGCGATGAGCGCAGGGATAGGATCACTTTTGTCGATTTTTTCAACCTTTGGCTTTTTACAAGAGAGCCAAAACCTATCCAAGGAAACAACCCATGAAAAAGACTCTGATTGCTATGGCCGTCCTGGCCGCTTCCGGCGCCGCAATGGCCCAGTCCAACGTGACGCTCTACGGCATCGTTGATGCTGGTATCGGCAGCTTCAAGAACGGCGCTCCTGGCACCTCGTCGGAAACCGAAATGCGTTCGGGTGGCTTGAGCACCAGCCGCATCGGTTTCAAGGGCACGGAAGACTTGGGCGGTGGTCTGAAGGCCGTGTTCAAGCTCGAAGCCGCAATTGACGTCCAAGCCGGTGCAACCCGCACCCCTTACTTCGGTCGCGGCGCCTACGTTGGCTTGGCTGGTGGCTTCGGTGAAGTGAACATCGGCAAGAACTGGACCGCTCTGGACGACATCTACGGTGCTGGCAACAGCGGTTTCGACGGTTCCCGTCTGGCCATCTCCAACGCGGTTTGGGCTTCTGCTGGCTACGCTGACATTCCAAACAGCACCATCAAGTACGTTTCGCCTTCGTTCGGTGGCTTTTCCGGTGCAGCCAGCTACTCGCTGGACCAAACCATTGGCCAGTCGACGGACGTGACCTCCTTCCAGTTGAGCTACGCAGCGGGCCCTCTCGCCGCAGCCGTGGGTTACCAGGAAGAAGCTGTTGCCGTCGGCGCAGACCGCAAGACCACCATGGTCAACGGTTCGTTCGACTTCGGCGTTGCTCGCCTGATCGGCGCATTGGGCAAAGTGTCCGGCATCGGTGCAGTTTCTGGCGCCAAGGCTGATGACTACCACGTCGGTGTTGACGTTCCCCTGGGCTCCGCTCTGACCCTCTCGGGTGGCTACGCTAGCTCCAAGTCCAAGACGGGCGGCGTCACGGTCTCCAAGACCGACGGTTTCGGCATTGCTGCCAAGTACAGCCTGTCCAAGCGCACCACCACCTACGCTGGTTACCGCGATGCAGACACCGAAAACGGTGCTGGCGTCAAAACCAACGAACTGAAAGAGTTCATCGTTGGCGTGAACCACGCTTTCTGATCCAGTTCCTCCCGGAACCAGCGTCAGTCCAAAAAGCCACCCGGCGTGCCGGGTGGCTTTTTTCATGGGCGCGACCTTTTCATCACTTCGCTGCCGTGGTCGCTTTCTTGTCGGCGGGCTTCTTCTCTGTCGTTTTCTTTTCCGCCGCAGGCTTGTCCGTTGGTTTGAACGCGTCGCCGTTCACGGTCAGGCCCTGGTTCGACAGTTTTGCTGCGCGCTTGTCACCGATGCCGGGTACCCTCTGGATCAGATCGGCCCAGTCTTTGAATGGTGATGTCTTGCGCTCGTCGAGCATCTTGGCGGACGTGGCTGGGCCGATGCCTTTGATGCTGTCGAGGTCGGCAACGGTGGCCTTGTTGATGTCGACGGCGGCGAAGCTGATGGCAGCAAACAGTGCCAGCGAGCTGGCCAGAATCTTTTTGAACATGAATCCTCCGTGTTGAAGTGGTTTGAACGCGGCAGATCCGGATCGTTGAAGGGGGAAATGGAATCTGCCGTGGAAGCCTGATGGCAGGCTTCGGTTTTGGAATGTAATTTAAAAATATTCATTTCTGCATTTTTTGTTTTGATTTAGACGCCTATTTGGTTATTTGACAACATGCCCCAATCCCGAGCCGTTTCACCTGTTCGCCCTGTCAATGACTTCAAGAATGCTTGTTGGCGCAAGGCCTGGCTGGTGCTCATCGTGGGGCTGGTGGCCTGTTCTGCAGCTCCTGAGCGGGCCGAGGGGGACGGGGAAGGACACGCTTTCGCACAGCAGGTGGCCTTGAGCCACGCGGCCGCGCGGCACTTGACCACACCGCCGAGTGCGTTGAACTGGCAGTCGTTTGCCTTGCCGGGCAAGCGCCATGTGGTGTTCGAACCCGTGGAGGTGTTGGCCCGGCCCGCGCTTCGCGTGAAAGCGGACAGCTCGGTGAGCATCTTTCGACGCCAGTTCGAACCGACGCTCAGCCAACCGGGGCGCATCTCGTTTTCGTGGCGGGTGGACGCGCTGCCCGAGGGGGCGGATCTCGCGGCTGCCGACGCCTCGGATTCGCCGGTGGGCGTCGTGCTCGGGTTCGAGGGCGATCGCACGCGCTGGTCGCCAAAGATGCACCGACTCTCGGAAATGAGCCGCTTGATCACGGGTGAGGAACTGCCCTATGCAACGCTGGTGTACGTGTGGGGCAACCGGGAGGCGCCGGGCACCGTGGTGGTGAATCCGCGCACCGATCGCATCCGCAAACTGGTGCTCGACAGTGGCACCCGAGATGTGGGCGTGTGGCGTGACCACGTCCGCGACGTGCGTGCCGATTTTCGACTGGTGTTTGGCGAAGAGCCAGGCCCGCTGCGGGTGGTGGCCTTGATGACCGACACCGACAACACGCGCAGCGCGCTCACCGCGTGGTATGGGCCGCTGGAGCTGCGTGTCGCCGAAGAACGCAGGCCTTGAAAAGCCTCTGAAGATCCGGGGTGGCGATGCGGGTTACCCCCGGATCGACAGCGGGAACGTTTGTTGCATAGTTCTCGCTCGTCTTCACTGATCAGGGTATCTCCATGCATTCCAACTTTTCCCATGTCCGCGTGGCCGCTTTGTCGCTGGCTCTTGCGGTGACCGCCAGCGGCCTGCAGGCCAAGACCTTCAAATGGACCAGCGCCAGCGACATCCCGACCTGGGACATCCATTCGCAGAACAACGCGCTGGCCAACGGCATTCACGCGTCGGTGTACGAGTCGCTCGTGTACTACAACAGCAAGACCTTCAAGCCCGAGCCGATCCTGGCCACCGCCTGGAAGCAGGTCACGCCGACACAACTGCGCCTCAACCTGCGCACCGGCGTGAAGTTTCACGACGGATCCACCTTCTCGGCCGACGACGCGGTGTTCTCGATCGAGCGCGCGATGACCAAGACCTCGAACTTCGGCATTTATGCGCAGGGCATCGACAAGGTGGTCAAGGTGGATGCGAACACCATCGACATCTTCACCAAAGACCCCAACCCGGTGCTGCTGAACCAGCTCACCGAGCTGCGCATGATGAGCAAGGCCTGGGCCGAGAAAAACAACTCGACCTCGCCGAAAGACATCAAGACGCAAGATGAAAACTTTGCCCACCGCAACGCCAACGGCACCGGTCCGTTTGTGTTGAAAGAGTGGCAGCCCGACCAGAAGATGGTGCTCACGCGCAACGCCAACTGGTGGGGCAAATCCGAGGGCAACGTGACCGAGGTGATCTACACGCCTGTGAAGGCGGTGGCCACACGCATGGCAGCGCTGCTGTCAGGTGAGGTGGACCTCGTGCTCGACCCGAGCCCGCAAGACCTGCCGCGGGTGCGTTCCGAGGGCACGCTCAAGGTGATCGACGGGATTGAGAACCGCACCATCTTCTTCGGCATGGACCAGTTCCGCAACGAACTGCCGGGCAGCAACATCAAGGGCAAGAACCCGCTGAAAGACCAGCGCGTTCGCAAGGCGCTCTACCAGGCCATCGACATGAACACCATCGCCCGCGTGACGCTGCGCGGTCTGGGCCAGCCCACCGGCGCGCTGGTGGCTCCGCAGGTGAACGGCTGGACGGAAGCGGTGCACAAGCGCTATCCGTTTGACGTGGCCGCCGCGCAAAAACTGCTGGCCGACGCGGGCTACAAAGACGGCTTCGAGGTGGACTTTGCCTGCCCGAACAACCGCTACATCAACGACGAGCAGATCTGCCAGGCGGTCACCGCCATGTGGGCGCGCATCGGAGTGAAGGCCAAGCTGCGCACACTGCCACTGTCGACCTACTTCCCGATGATCCAGCGCTATGAAGCCAGCATCTACATGCTGGGCTGGGGCGTACCCACGTTCGACGCGCTCTACAGCCTGCAGTCGCTGGTGCGTTCGGTGGGCGCGGGCGGTGACGGCAACTACAACGTGGGCCGCTACAGCAACCCGCAGATGGACGCGCTGGTGGAGCGCACCAAGAAGGAAACCGACCTGAAACTGCGCACCGAATTGCTGACCAAAGCCCTGACCTTGCAGAACGAAGATGTGGCGCACATCCCGCTGCACAACCAGGTGATTCCGTGGGCGATGAAGAAGAACATCGACGTGGTGCACCGCGCCGACAACCGGCTGGACTGGCGCCTGATCAAGGTAAACTGATTTCAGCCCATAGGCAGAGGGTCGTTCACCCCGCGGTGCGACCCTCTCTTCATTTGTACCCACGATGTTTGCATTCATTCTCCGGCGGTTGGCGCAAGCCGTGATCGTCATGGCCAGCGTCGCGCTGATCGCTTTCATGCTCTTTCAATACGTGGGCGACCCGGTGGTGTTTTTGCTGGGGCAGGACGCCACCGCCGATCAGATCCGCGAGTTGCGCGCCGACCTCGGTCTGGACCAACCTTTCTTCGTGCAGTTCTGGCATTTCCTGGCCAATGCGGTGCAGGGCGAATTCGGGCTGAGCTTGCGCCAGGGTGCCAAGGTGTCCCGCCTGATCGCCGAGCGCCTGCCGGCCACGCTGGAACTGGCCACCGTGGCTGCGGTGCTGGCGCTGGCGGTGGGGATCCCGATGGGGGTGTACGCCGCACTCAAACGGGGCACCTTCATGAGCCAGTTGTTCATGACCGTGTCGCTGCTCGGCGTGTCGCTGCCCACCTTCCTCATCGGCATCCTGCTGATCCTGGTGTTCGCGGTGAACCTGGGCTGGTTTCCCAGCTTTGGTCGGGGCGACGTGATCCAGCTGGGCTGGTGGTCCACCGGCTTGCTGACAGCCAAAGGATGGCTGCACATCACCTTGCCGGCCATCACGCTGGCGATCTTCCAGCTCACGCTGATCATGCGGCTGGTGCGCGCTGAAATGCTGGAGGTACTGCGCACCGACTACATCAAGTTCGCCCGCGCCCGCGGCCTGACCGATCGCGCTGTGCACTTCGGCCATGCGCTGAAAAACACGCTGGTGCCGGTGATGACCATCACGGGGCTGCAGCTCGGAGGCCTGATCGCGTTTGCCATCATCACCGAGACGGTGTTCCAGTGGCCCGGCATGGGGCTGTTGTTCATTCAGGCGGTGACGTTTGCCGACATTCCCGTGATGGCCGCCTACCTGTGCCTGATCGCATTGATCTTCGTGGTGATCAACCTGATCGTGGACCTGCTGTACTTTGCGGTCGACCCGCGCTTGCGCGTTGAAAAATCCGGTGGCCACTGAAACCGAACCGACATGTTGACCCCCCGCATCAAGGCCCACGGTCGTGCGTTCGCACACATCGCCGCCTTTCACCCCGAACTCACCGCGCTGCGGCGCGACCTGCACGCCCACCCCGAAATCGGCTTTGAAGAACACTACACCGCGCAACGTGTGGTGGAGTCGCTCAAGGTGTGTGGTGTGGACGAGATCCACACCGGCATCGGCAAGACCGGTGTGGTGGCGGTCATCCACGGTCAGCGCCGCGCGAGCGGCCGCATGATCGGCCTGCGTGCCGACATGGACGCGCTGCCCATGACCGAGCACAACGACTTCGCCTGGAAGTCCACCAAGCCCGGGATGATGCACGGCTGCGGCCACGACGGTCACACCACCATGTTGGTCGGCGCCGCGCGCTATTTGGCCGAAACGCGCCAGTTTGACGGCACGGCGGTGCTGATCTTCCAGCCTGGCGAAGAAGGCTTCGCCGGCGCCAAGGCGATGATCGAAGACGGGCTGTTCGAGCGCTTCCCGGTGCAGTCGGTTTACGGCATGCACAACTGGCCTCAGATGAAGCCCGGCACCGTGGGCGTGAACCCCGGGCCGATGATGGCCTCGGCCGACCGCATCACGATCGAGGTCACCGGCAAGGGCGGCCACGGCGCGCACCCGTACCAGACGGTGGACCCGGTGCTGGTGTCGGCCCACATCATCACCGCGGTGCAGAGCATCGTCTCGCGCAACGTGCGCGCCATCGACAGCGCGGTCATCAGCATCTGCGCCATGCAGGCCGGCGACATGGGGGCTTTCAGCGTGATGCCCGGCAAGGCCACGCTGGTGGGCACGGTGCGCACCTTCAACGCCGAAGTGCAGAACATGATCGAGCAGCGCCTGCAAGAGGTGTGTTCGGGTGTGGCGCTGGGCCTGGGTGCCGCGGCGCACGTGAAGTACGAACGCATCTACCCGGCCACCATCAACAGCGCTGCAGAGGCGCGCTTTGCGGCCGACGTGGCGCAGAAGCTGCTGGGCCACGACCACGTGGACCGCAACATGGACCCGAGCATGGGGGCCGAAGACTTTTCGTTCATGTTGCAGGCCAAACCCGGCGCCTATCTGCGCCTGGGGCAGGGGCTGGAGAGCGGCATGGGCGGCTGCTATCTGCACAACAGCCGCTACGACTTCAACGACGAGGTGCTGCCTCTTGGCGCTGCGCTGCATGCCGGCCTCGTCGAACACGGCATGCCGCTGGCCGAAGCCACGGACAAAGCTGTGCCGACAACTTCCCCACTTTCCAACCACGCAAGGAGCGATGCATGAAGTTCAACAAGACGCTGGTCACGGGCCTCGTGATGGCCGCTGTGTTCACCATGGGCTCTGCCCAGGCCCAGACCATCCGCATCGGCAACCAGGGTGACGCGCTCTCCATGGACCCTCACTCGCTCAACGAATCGTTGCAGCTCAGCGTGACGAACAACGTCTACGAACCGCTGGTGGGCCGCGACCGCAACCTGGGTCTCGTGCCGGCACTGGCCACCAGCTGGAAGCAGACCTCGCCCAGCGTGTGGCGGTTTGAGTTGCGCAAGGGCGTGAAATTTCATGACGGCGCTCCGTTCACTGCCGATGACGTGTTGTTCACGTTTGCGCGTGCCTCAGGTGAGGGCTCGGACATGAAGAGCTACACCAACGACGTGAAGGAGATCCGCAAGGTCAACGACTTCGCGGTCGAGATCGAGACCAAGGGCCCGTTTCCGATCCTGCCCGACGTGCTTTCGCTCTTGTTCATCATGAACAAGAAATGGTCTGAAGATAACCAGGCCACGCGTCCGGTGGACCGCCGCAAGGGCATTGAAAACGCGGCTTCGTTCCGTGCCAACGGCACCGGTCCGTTCCGCCTGCGCGAGCGCCAACCGAACATCAAGACCAGCTTCGTTCGCAACGGCAACTACTGGGGCAAGATCGAAGGCAATGTCATCAACGTGGAGTACACGCCCATCGGCAACGACTCCACACGCGTGGCCGCGCTGCTCTCAGGCCAGGTGGATGTGATCGAGCCCGTGCCCCTGCAGGACGTGGCGCGCATCAACGCCAGCGGCAAGAGCAAGGTGATGCAGGGCCCCGAACTGCGCACCATCTTTCTCGGCATGGACCAGAAACGTGACGAGTTGCTGTTCTCCAACGTGAAGGGCAAGAACCCGTTCAAGGACAAGCGCGTGCGCCAGGCGTTTTACCAGGCGATCGACATCAACGGCATCCAGCGCACCGTGATGCGCGGCGCCTCCAAACCCACGGCGCTGATGGTGGGCCCGGGCATCAACGGCTTTGACGAGTCGATGAACACCCGCCTGCCCTACGACCCCGACGCGGCGAAAAAGCTGCTCGCCGAGGCGGGCTACCCCAACGGCTTCGAGGTGGCCATGAACTGCCCGAACGACCGCTATGTCAACGATGCCGGTGTCTGCCAGGCGGTGGCAGCCAGCCTTGCGCGGGTGGGTGTGAAGATCCAACTGCAGGCCGAGACCAAGGGCACCTACTTCCCCAAGATCCTCAAGCGCGACACCAGCTTCTACATGCTGGGCTGGACGCCGGGTACCTACGACTCGCACAACGCCCTGAATGCGCTGATGCGCTGCGTGGACGACAAGGGCAGCGGCCAGTTCAACCTGGGTGCGTACTGCAATCCCAAGCTGGACGAGCTCACCGTGCAGATCCAGTCGGAAACCGACAAGGCCAAGCGCGACGCCCTCATCAAGCAGGCTTTCAAGCTGCATTCCGACGACATTGGCCACCTGCCGCTGCACCAGCAGGCGCTGGCCTGGGGCGTGGCGAGCAACGTGACCTTGGTCCAGATGGCCGACAACTTCATGCCATTCCGCTACATGTCCGTGAAATAGAAGCCCCCCTGCGCCGCCTGCGGCGGCTTCCCCCCGGTGGGGGGACGCTCGCTGGGGCCGGCGGAGCCGGACCCTCGCGAGCCTTGGGCTGGCGCTCTCTCACTCGATGCACTCTTAGGAATTCACGTTGACTTCTCTTCTGCACCGCTGGTTCGACAGCGATGTCGGCCACAGCTTCCGAACCTCACCCACCGCCATCGTGGCGGCGGTGATTGCGTTCATCTGCGTCTTCTGCGCCGTGTTTGCGCCTTGGGTCGCACCGCACAACCCGTTTGATCTCGCCACGCTGGAACTCTCCAACGCTCGCCTGCCGCCTGCGTGGAGTCCCGAGGGGTCGCGCAATTTCCTGCTGGGCACCGACGACCAGGGCCGCGACATCCTGTCGGCGCTGATGTACGGCGCGCGTATCTCGTTGGCGGTGGGTCTGGCCTCGGTGGTGCTGTCGGTGTTCATCGGCGTGTCGTTTGGTCTGGCTGCCGGCTTCCTGGGTGGCTGGGTCGACGCTGTGCTCATGCGCCTGTGCGACGTGATGCTGTCGTTTCCTTCCATCCTTGTGGCGCTACTCATTGCCGGTGTGGGCCGCGCGCTGTTTCCCAACGCGCATGACGCCCTGGCCTTCGGTGTGCTCATCATTTCGATCACGCTCACCGGGTGGGTGCAGTACGCGCGCACCGTGCGCGGCTCCACGCTGGTGGAACGCAACAAGGAATATGTGCAGGCCGCGCGCGTGACCGGCGTGGCGCCGCTGCGGATCATGCGCAGCCATGTGCTGCCCAATGTCATGGGGCCGGTGCTGGTGCTGGCCACGATTCAGGTGGCCACGGCCATCATCACCGAGGCCACGCTGTCCTTTCTGGGCGTCGGGGCGCCGCCCACCTCCCCGTCGCTGGGCACGCTGATCCGCGTGGGCAACGACTATCTGTTCTCCGGCGAGTGGTGGATCACCATCTTCCCCGGCGCCATGCTGGTGCTGATCGCACTCAGCGTGAATCTGCTCGGCGACTGGCTGCGCGATGCATTGAACCCGCGACTCCGATAAAACATGAGCCTTCTTCAAGTCAAAAACCTCGTCGTCGAATTTCCCGGCCGCCGCGGCACGCTGCGGGCGCTTGACGAGATTTCCTTCGACATCGCACCGGGTGAAATCCTCGGCGTGGTGGGCGAGTCCGGCGCAGGCAAGTCGCTCACCGGTGCTTCCATCATCGGCCTGCTCGAACCACCGGGGCGCGTGGCTTCTGGCGAGATCCTGCTGCACGGCCAGCGCATCGACAACCTGCCCCACGAAGAGATGCGCAAGGTGCGCGGGCGCAAGATCGGCGCGATCTTCCAAGATCCGCTGACCTCGCTCAACCCGTTGTACTCGGTGGGCCGCCAACTCATCGAGACCATCACCACGCACCTGCCGGTCAGCCAGGCCGAAGCGCGCACACGCGCCATCGAATTGCTGAAAGACACGGGCATCCCGGCGGCCGAGCAGCGCATCGACCACTTTCCGCACCAGTTCAGCGGCGGCATGCGCCAGCGGGTGGTGATTGCACTCGCACTCGCTGCCGAGCCGCAGCTCATCGTGGCCGACGAACCCACCACCGCGCTCGACGTGTCCATCCAGGCGCAGATCATCACGCTGCTCAAGACCATCTGCAAACAGCGCGGCGCTGCGGTGATGCTGATCACGCACGACATGGGTGTGATCGCCGAAACCTGCGACCGCGTGGCCGTGATGTACGCCGGGCGCATTGCCGAGATCGGCCCGGTGCACGAAGTCATCAACCACCCGGCCCACCCGTACACCAAGGGCCTGATGGCCTGCATTCCCGACATGAGCATGGACCGCGAACGCCTGCACCAGATCGACGGCGCGATGCCGCGCCTCAATGCGATCCCGGCCGGCTGCGCCTACAACCCGCGCTGTGAAAAGGTGTTCGACCGCTGCCACGTGGACCGGCCCGACCTGTTGATGGCGGGTGCCACGCGTGCTGCTTGCTGGCTGCATGCCGACGCAGGGGCTTCGGCATGAGTTCGGACATGTTCGAGCGGGCCGTGCAGGCCCAGGCGACCAAGGTGCAGACGGCCGAGACCCGCGCCGCCGTTTCTGCGGCGACCCTGGATGCTGCCAACGCCGCGCCGCTGGTGCGCGCCACCGACCTGGCCAAGACGTTTGATGTGTCGGCGCCGTGGCTCAACCGCGTGATCGAGCGCCAGCCGCGGCAATTGCTGCGCGCCGTCGACGGTGTGTCTTTCGACATCCCGCGTGGGCAGACACTGGCGTTGGTGGGCGAATCGGGTTGCGGCAAAAGCACGGTGGCGCGCTTGCTGGTGGGTTTGTACGAACCCACGCGCGGTGGTTTTGAGTTCGACGGGCAGGACGCGCACGCTGCGTTCAAGACGCCCGAGGGCCGCAAGCTGCGCCGACGCATCCAGATGATCTTTCAGGACCCCTACGCCAGCCTGAACCCGCGCTGGCGTGTGGAAGACATCATTGCCGAGCCGCTGCGCGAACACGAGATCGTGACCGACGCGGCCGCGCTGCGCGACCGGGTCGACGAACTGCTCAAGTCGGTCGGCCTGTCGCCGCTGGACCGCGTGAAGTACCCGCACCAGTTCTCGGGCGGCCAGCGCCAGCGCATCTCGATTGCGCGCGCCCTGGCCACGCAGCCCGAGTTTCTGGTGTGCGACGAGCCCACCAGCGCGCTGGACGTGAGCGTGCAGGCGCAGGTGCTCAACATCATGAAGGACTTGCAGCGCCAGCAGGGGCTCACCTATCTTTTCATCAGCCACAACCTGGCCGTGGTGCGCCACGTGAGCGACCAGGTGGGCGTGATGTACCTCGGCCGGCTGGTCGAGCTGGCTCCCAAGCACACCCTGTTCGACAGCCCGCGCCACCCCTACACGCGCATGCTGCTGGACGCGATTCCGAAGATGCACGACACGGGCCGCGCACGCACACCGGTCTCCGGCGAAGTGCCCAACCCGCTGAATCCACCCACCGGCTGCGCCTTCAACCCGCGGTGCCCGCACGCCAACGACCGTTGCCGCAACGAACGGCCCAATCTGCTCACCCTGGGTGGCATCCGCATTGCTTGCCACGCGGTGGAGGAAGGGCGGATCTGACCTCGGCGTTTCCCCAAAATGGGGGAGTGTTCTGGCGAGGGATTTCTCTTACTCTGTGTGGAGTTACGCGAACGGCATGTTTGGCCCGCTGTGGGCTGGCACCGTGCAGCACCTCGACAGGAGCGCATCATGGTCAAGCAAATGGGCTGGATGGTCGTGGCTTTGGTTTCTGCCAGCGCGTGGGCGCAGGTCGACGGGGTGAGCAGGCCGGTGGCGAAGGTGGGTGATGTCGCGGTTTACGCGGTCGAACAGTGAGCGGACAAGCGCATGTTCGACGAGACCGTCACCGTCACGTCGGTGGATCAGACGCACATCAAGAGCAGCCACGTCAGACCCATCCGCAATCCGCCTGAAATGGAAAGCGTCGTCACCCTGGATTGGGGCACGGTGGTCTCCGGCGCCAGTGGCACGCGTTTCGACCCACCGATCGCGGGCTTCAAATTCCCGCTGGTGGTGGGCGATGGCTGGAAATCCAGCTTCGTGGGCGAGGGCAACAACGCCAAAAGCAAGACCGATCTTGAGTTCAAGGTGGTGGCGCGCGAGAAAGTGAAAACGCCGGCCGGCGAGTTCGACACCTTCAAGATCGAGTCTGGAGGGTGGATCAACGGCGTTTCCTGGTCGGGTGCCATCCGCATGTCCGAGGTGCGCTGGCATGCGCCGTCGATTGGTCGGGTGGTGAAATCCGAGTACAAGGATTTCCGGGGTGGCCAGCTGTGGACCCACACGGTCAGTGAGCTCAATTCCTTCAAGCCGGCGCCTTGAGGCCGGCAGACGCCCTCAGGCGTAGCGTTTGCTTTTCAGGTTGTTCTTCATTTCCTTGAGCAGCGGCTGCAGCTTGGTGCCACCGATGCGCAGCGCCAGGCAGGTGGCCACGATGTCGATCACCATCAGGTGCATCAGGCGCGAGGTCATGGGGCTGTAGCGGTCGTAGCCCTCGGGGTGGTCGGCCGAGAGGTGGATGTGGCCGGCCTGCGCCAGCGGTGTGCCGCTGGTGGTGATGGTGATCACGGTGGCGCCGTGCTTTCGCGCAATGTCGGCCGCGTCCATCAGGTCGCGCGTGCGGCCCGAGTTCGAGACGATCACCACGCAGTCGCCCGGGCCGAGCAAGGAGGCGCTCATCACCTGCATGTGGCCGTCGCTGTAGGCAATGGCGTTGATGCCCAGGCGAAAGAACTTGTGCTGCGCGTCCTGCGCCACGATGCCCGAATTGCCCGCGCCATAAAACTCGATGCGGCCCTTGTGTTTGTAGGTGGCCACGAGCGCATCCACCACCTTTTCGATCGCGTGGCTGGACGCGTCGTTGCGGTACTTCAGGAACGCCGCCACCGTGTTGTCGATCACCTTGACCAGCACGTCGCTGGTCTTGTCGTCCACGTCCACGCTGCGGTGGATGAAGGGCACACCTTCGCTCACCGTGCCCGCCAGCTTGAGCTTGAAATCGGACAGGCCGTCGTAACCCATGCTGCGGCAAAAGCGCACCACGGTGGGCTTGCTCACGTGCGCGCGGTCGGCGAGTTCGGTCACGGGCAGGCTGGCAAAGGTGCGTGGGTCCAGCAGCACGAGCTTGGCCACACGTTGCTCGGCAGGCGCCAGCGAGGGCAGGGAAGCTTTGATCCGGTCGAGCATGGAGAGCACCTGGTTACAGCAGAAGGTGAAATTTTATTACCAACATTGTTCGATAATGCGTTCCATGAACCAACTCGACGCGCTCAAACAATTCACCACCGTGGTGGCCGACACCGGCGATTTCAAGCAGATCGCCGCGTTTGCGCCACAGGACGCCACGACCAATCCCTCGCTCATTCTCAAGGCGGTGCAAAAGCCGGAGTACGCGCACCTGCTGAAAGACGCAGTGGCAACCTATGGTGCCCAGGGACTGGACGAGGTGACGAACCGTTTGCTGGTGCGCTTTGGCTGCGAGATCCTGGAGCTCATCCCCGGACGTGTGTCGACCGAGGTGGACGCCCGTCTGAGTTTCGACACCGAAGCCACGGTGACCCGAGCACGGCGCATCATCGATCTGTACCAGGGCGAGGGTGTTCACGTGGACCGCGTGCTGATCAAGATCGCCTCCACCTGGGAAGGCATCCAGGCCGCCGCCCGGCTGGAGCGCGACGGCATCCACACCAACCTCACCTTGTTGTTCTCGTTTGCCCAGGCGGTAGCCTGTGGTCAGGCCAAGGTGCAGCTGATTTCACCGTTTGTGGGCCGCATTTACGACTGGTACAAAAAGACCGCCGGAGCGGGCTGGGACGAGGCGGCGATGGCCGGCCCCAACGACCCGGGCGTGCGGTCGGTGCGCGCCATCTACGAGTTCTACAAGAAGCACGGCATCAACACCGAGGTGATGGGTGCGAGCTTTCGCAACGTGGGGCAGATCACGGCGCTGGCGGGTTGCGATTTGCTGACCATCAGTCCGGAGCTGCTGGCCCAGCTGGCTGCGAGCGAGGCGCCCCTGAGCCGCGCGCTCGATGCCGCAGCCGCCAAGGCCATGGACATTCCTTTTGTGACCCACGACGAGGCCAGCTTCCGCTTTGCCTTGAACGAGGACGCAATGGCCACCGAGAAGTTGTCCGAGGGCATTCGCGCTTTCGTTGCCGACACCATCAAGCTCGAAGCCCTGATGCGCTGAGCTTGCTCGTTGGCCTGGAGCGCGTGGGCGCCCGGGTGGGCCGGACGGCTCATCAGCCGCTGCGCGTCAGCAAATCGCCGTCCGGCCCACCCGGGCACCCACGCTTTGGGCAAGCGAGAGGCAGAAGAAGAGAGACGGCAATGAAAAAACCCCGCGAGTTGCCTCGCGGGGTTTTTTCTTGGGGGGTTCCTGTCAGCCTGCAGCGATGCATTCCGACGCAGCATGAGGCGCCAGGCCAAGGCGCAAGGGCGTAAACAGTGGCAGCGCCACGGCAAGCCCTTGCAACGCCGGCATGGCGTCTCAGGCAAGGAGAACTTACATGCCCATGCCGCCCATGTCGCCCATGCCCATTCCGCCGCCACCCATGCCACCAGCAGGCGCGTCATCCTTCGGGGACTCGGCAACCATGGCTTCGGTCGTGAGCATCAGGCTGGACACCGAAGCGGCGTTCTGCAGCGCGGTGCGGGTCACTTTCGTCGGGTCCAGAATGCCCATTTCGATCATGTCGCCGTAGGTGTCGTTGGCAGCGTTGAAGCCGTAGTTGCCTTTGCCAGCCAGGATGGCGTTGACCACCACGCTGGGCTCGCCACCGGCGTTGGCCACGATCTCGCGCAAGGGCGCTTCGATCGCCTTGAGCACCAGCTTGATGCCGGCGTCCTGGTCGGCGTTGTCACCCTTGATGGTGCCAGCGGCCTGACGTGCGCGCAGCAGGGCCACGCCACCACCGGCGACGATGCCTTCTTCCACCGCAGCGCGCGTGGCGTGCAGGGCGTCTTCGACGCGGGCTTTCTTTTCCTTCATCTCGACTTCGGTGGCAGCGCCCACCTTGATCACGGCAACGCCGCCGGCCAGCTTGGCCACGCGCTCTTGCAGTTTCTCGCGGTCGTAGTCGGAGGTGGCTTCTTCGATCTGCACGCGCACTTGTTTCACGCGGGCTTCGATGTCAGCGGCAGCGCCGGCACCGTCGATGATGGTGGTGTTTTCCTTGCCCACTTCGATGCGCTTGGCAGAACCCAGGTCGGCCAGGGTCACCTTTTCCAGCGTCATGCCGACTTCTTCGGCAATCACTTTGCCGCCGGTCAGGATGGCGATGTCTTCCAGCATGGCTTTGCGGCGGTCGCCGAAGCCAGGGGCCTTCACAGCCACAACCTTCAAGATGCCGCGGATGGTGTTCACCACCAAGGTCGCCAGGGCTTCGCCTTCGACGTCTTCGGCAATGATCAGCAGCGGACGGCCAGCCTTGGCCACCTGCTCCAGCGTGGGCAGCAGGTCACGGATGTTGGAGACCTTCTTGTCGTACAGCAGCACGAAAGGGTTGTCCAACAGGGCCGACTGCTTCTCGGGGTTGTTGATGAAGTAAGGGGACAGGTAGCCGCGGTCGAACTGCATGCCTTCGACGACGTCAAGCTCGTTCTGCAGCGATTTGCCGTCTTCCACGGTGATCACGCCTTCTTTGCCCACTTTGTCCATGGCGTTGGCGATGATGTCGCCGATGCTGGAATCGCTGTTGGCGGAAATCGAGCCGACCTGGGCGATTTCCTTGCTGGTCGTGGTGGCCTTGGAGGCCTTCTTCAGCTCGGCGATCAGGGCTTCCACAGCCTTGTCGATGCCGCGCTTCAGGTCCATCGGGTTCATGCCGGCGGCCACGTACTTCATGCCTTCGCGCACGATGGCCTGGGCCAGCACGGTGGCGGTGGTGGTGCCGTCACCGGCGTTGTCGGAGGTCTTGGAAGCAACTTCCTTGACCATCTGCGCGCCCATGTTCTGAAGCTTGTCCTTCAGTTCGATTTCCTTGGCCACGGACACACCGTCCTTGGTCACAGTGGGGGCGCCGAACGAGCGCTCGAGCACCACGTTGCGGCCTTTGGGGCCCAGGGTGACCTTGACGGCGTTGGCCAGGATGTTCACACCCTCGACCATGCGTGCGCGGGCTTCTCCGCCGAAAATGACGTCTTTTGCTGCCATGTTGATTTCTCCGGAATTCAGTTAAAAGGAATGAAAAGAGAGGATTTACTTCTCAACGACTGCGAACAGGTCGTCTTCTTTCATCACCAGCAGTTCGTTGCCATCGACCTTGACGGTCTGGCCGCTGTACTTGCCGAACAGAACGCGGTCACCGACCTTGACGTTCATGGCGGACAAATCGCCTTTGTCGTTTTTCTTGCCAGGACCGACGGCCAGGATCTCGCCCTGGTCGGGCTTCTCTGCGGCGGCGTCGGGGATGACGATGCCGGAAGCGGTTTTGGTTTCGCTGTCAATGCGCTTGACGATCACGCGATCGCCGAGAGGACGAAGGTTCATTGCATCTCCTGGAGTTGGTACGGATGGAAAAAGGATTCAGGTCGGCGGTGCCGGCTTGGGGCCGAAAGATGCCGCCGATCACTTGGGGGAAGCTTGTTAGCACTCATCCCCAGCGAGTGCTAATGATAAGGGCGAGGCGGGGGGTTTACAAGGTCGGTCGGGATTTTTTCACCCGTGCGTCCCGGGATTGGGGTGGCCTTGCCGCTCGGCAGGTGCCTTCAGGCGGCGACGGGGGAGCCCGAAAACAGCGTGGTGTGCAGTTCGCACAAGCGCGTCTTGTCTTCCTCCAGCACCAAGGCCAGCATGGCCCTTTGAAGGCTGGTCGCTGCCTGCCGGCGCGCTGCATTCCCCACTTCCTCGTCGCAGCCCTCTGCAACGATCGACAGCAACTTCTGCATGCGCAGCTGCACTTCCGGCACTGCGGCGCCGTCCCGCGCGATGGGATCAAACGCCTGGTGGATGAAGTCGGCCGGGTCCAGGGGTACGAGCGTCAGTCGGTCCAGCGGCGTTTCCCGGGCAACTGGGTCGGTGGGGGTGTCCACCAGCACCCGCGTGATGGTGTTCATGGCAGCAATGGCCGTGCCGGGGTCGTTGACGGCGGGTGACAAGGCGCGCTGCGCCACCTCGCACAGCACGATCAGTCCGAAGCGCGGGTCCTGGTCGAAGCTGCGGCCGTCGCCCAGCACGAAAGTCTGACGCAGCGCGTCGGGGTCGGGGTCGGGTTTGTCGTTGTCAGCACCCGCCTCGACGATCACCAGAACGGTGCCGGGGTGGACCAGCTGGCCCGGGCGCACGCGCACGTGCAACCGGGCCGAGGCCGCCACCGCCTGCTCTTGCAGGGTCTGCATGTCGATGTGGCGCAGGTAACCCACCTTGTTTGCGCGCACCGGCGCGCCTGTCGGCATGGGCCCATGCGCTGTGCGTGCCCCCATGCCGGGTGAACGTCGGTAAGCGTCCATGGCACCCACCGCCGCGGTTTCGAGTTTGGCCAGGGTGTTCTCCATTCGGCCCAGCACCGAGAGCGTTTTCACCCAGCGCACCAGTGTCACGATCAGGTAGAGCAACACACCCATGGTGCAGACGAACAGGATGAAACGTCCGGTGCCTCCGTACAGGCCGAGTCCCAGCGCGGTGTTGGCGATGATCGCGTAGATGAAGGCCGAGATGAAGGTGGTGATGGCGTTCTGCGTGTCCGAATCACCGGCCACCAGCTGGATGGCGCGCGGTGATGCGCCCACAGCCGCCGAGGAGAACGCCGCCACCATGATCGACAGCGAGAACGTGGCCACGCCCAGCATGCTCGATGCGATGACCCCGAGCAGGTTGTCGAGCGTGCTGCGTTCGATGTCGGGAAGCAGGCCTGCCGGGATGAGGCGGTTGCCCACGGCCGCCACCAGCGCGATCAGTACCGCCACCACGCTGCCCACGGCGGGCTTGACCCAAAGGCGGTTTTCGGCGGCTTTCAACCAGATGAGGGCGCGGTACAAGGACATGCTTCAAAGCATAGGTGATTTGGCGCCCGGCCCCCGACTGTCTCCCCGGGCACGGCCCAGTTCCGGCCTGCCATCTCGAGCGCTTACGATCCTGACATGGATTGTTACAACCACCCCCCCGATCCGTCCCCCGGCTTTGCGGTCCTGTTTCGCTCGCTCGCGGGCCTGTCCGTGCTCTTGCTCGGCCTCTGGCTGGCGCTGTGGCCGGACCTTGCCCGCGCCGCGTCCAACGAAACCGATGTCACGCTGCAGGCGCGCCACTGGACCGATCCGTCCGGCCGCCTGGGCATCGACGAAGTGGTCCGGCGCGCGGACGGCGATTTTGAAGCCATCGTCGACTACCGCAGCTTCCAGCCTGGTGCCGGGGCGCTGTGGTTGCGTCTGGACCTGCCACTGCGCGACACCACCCGCCGCTGGTACCTGATGCTGAGCGCGGGGGCCTTCACCAACCTCGCCACGCTGTACACCGCCAACCCGTCCGGCGGGTGGACGGCCCAGCAGGCGGGCGACCACCTGCCCGTGTCGCAGTGGGACCACCCGGACCAGACGCCGGTCTTTCTGGTGGACCCCCAGGCCGCCGGCCCCGTGTGGCTGCGGCTGGAAAACCACCCGGCACCGCTGAGTCCGCGCCTGGTCCTGCTGGACGAGCGGCAGTTGCAGGACACACGGCAATGGACCTTCCTCATGGTGGGCGGCTACCTGGGTTTTGGCCTGCTGGTGCTGTTCCTGGGCTGGGTGCATGCCCGTCTGTATGCCGACCGGGCCTTTGTTGCGTATTGCTGTTATGTCGCCTGCATGCTGGGCTTTCAGGCTGCCTTCACCGGCGTGGGCGGGCTGTTTTTCTGGCCCGGCCACGCGGCGTGGAACGACGCGGCGCCGGCCGTGTTCATGCTCTGGTTGACCGCCTCGGGCATCTGGTTCGTGCGCGAGGTCTGCGTGGTCTCTCGACACAGCCGGAGGGTCGACCGTATCGTGCTGGCGTGGTCGGTGTTCGGCCTGTTGTTCCCGGCGGCCTACCTGCTGCTGCTGAACCAGCCGGCTTTCATCGTGCTCAACCTCTACGGCTTGCTGTCGGTGTTGCTGAGCTTCGGCTTGTGCATCTGGACCTGGCGCCGCGGCGAGACCTACGCGGGCTGGATGGCGCTGGGTTTTCTGCCGGTGCACCTTGCGTATCCGTTCCCAGCGCTGCGCAGCGCCGGCGTGCTGCCTGACAGCTGGGCCACGCAGTATGCGGTGCTGATCGGCTCGGCGATCGAGATCCCGCTGTTGCTCTACATCCTGCATCGCCGCGCCAAGGACTTCAGCGAAAACCGCGCGCGCCTGCGTGCGATTGAAAGCACCGACCCCTTGACCGGTCTGACGATTGCGCCGGTCTTGCTGCTGCGCCTGCGCGACGCCTTGCGCCGCGCGCGCCGGTACGACCACCGTTTCGGGCTGGTGCTGGTGGAGCTGTCCAACCACGCTGCCATCGTCGATCGCGAGGGACGCGAGGCGGGGGACCGGGCGCTGGTGGTAACGGCTTCGCGATTGTCGGCCGTGGTGCGCGACGTGGACACGGTCTGCCGCATCGGCGAAACCCGCTTCGCGGTGCTGGTCGAAGGCCCTGAAGACCTCAAGCTGCTGGGCCAGCACATCGTGGCCAAAGGCCTGGAGCGGGTGCCCCAGCTGCCGGCCGACATGGCCTTGCGTTTTCGCCTGGTGTCGGCCGCACTGCCCGACGAGGCCGATGGATCGGTGGATGACACGTTCTTGATGGAGCGCCTGAATCACGCGTTGGACCGGCTTGCGGACGATCCTCGCAAGGTGGTGTTGCACCTGCCCCAGGCGGTTTGACCCGGCCCGACTTCAGACTTCAGAAGTGGGCGAGGTAGCCGCCGTCCACCACCAGGGTGTGCCCGGTCACGTAGCTGGCCGCCGGTGACGCCAGGAACACGGCGGCGCCCGCGATTTCGTCGGCCCGGCCCCAGCGGCCCAGCGAGGTGCGTTGCTGCAACCAGGCCAGGGTCTGCGCGTCGCCTGTCATGCCGGCGTTGGCTTCGGTCGCAAAGAAGCCGGGCGCAATGGCGTTGACGTTGATGCCATCCGGGCCCAGTTCGGCGGCGAGCGCCCGGGTGAGGGCTTCGAGGGCGCCCTTGCTGGTGGTGTAAGCGGCATCGCCGGCGCGGGCGATCGGCCCGGCGATGGAGGTCACGTTGATGATGCGGCCGAAACCCTGCGCCCGCATGGGCCGGGCGGCTTCGCGGCACAGGTGCCAGGCCGACACCAGGTTGGCCTCCAGCATGTCACGCAAGGCCTGGGAGGGCAACTGTTCCAGCGGCTGCCGACGGCGCTGCCCCACGTTGTTGATCAGGATGTCCAGGCGGCCGTTTTCGGCCAGCACGCGGGCCACGGCGGCTGTGGCCGCGGTCTCATCGGTCACATCGAACGGCAATGCGTGGACGCGGGCGCCGTGGGCGCCTGCCTGCTCGACGGCCGCGTTCAGGCTGTCGGCGTCGCGCCCGTTGAGCCACACCTCGGCGCCGTGGGCGGCGAGTGCGGTGGCCATGGCCAGGCCCAGGCCACGGCCGGCGCCGGTGACCAGGGCCACGCGGCCGTGCAGGGAGAAGAGAGGGAAGGGTGTCGGGGCGGTGGGAATCACGCGCGAATTATCGGCGCGTACCCCGACCGCCGCGCGGCGCGGCTCAAGCGGTGAGTTCGGCCATCGCGGATTGCGGGAACGCCAGCTCGGGCTCCAGGGTCTCCAGCGGCAGCGTGAAGTAGAAGGTGCAGCCTGCGCCCGGCGCGGTTTCCGACCAGATGCGGCCACCGTGGCGGTCGATGATGCGCTGCGCCAGGGCCAGGCCGGTGCCGGTGCCTTCGAAGTCCATCGAATGGTGCTGGCGCTGGAACATCACGAACAGGTTGTGCGCCTTTTCCAGGTCGAAGCCGGCGCCGTTGTCGCTCACGAAGAAGGTGCGTCCGCCCAGCGGGTTGACCTTCCAGCCCACCTTGATGACCGCATCGCTGCGCTTGGCGGTGTATTTCACTGCGTTGTCGAGCAGGTTGCCCCAGGCCTGGGCCAGCAACATGGCATCGCCGCGCACCATGGGCAGGTCCTCGTCGACGGTCCATTCGATGTGGCGGTCCGGGTGTTCCTGCTTCAGGTGGGCAATCACGCCGTGCAGCAGGGGCGCCATCGGCACCGGTTGCGATTCCAGCGTCACGCGGCCCAGGCGCGCGTATTCGAGCAGGCCTTCGATCATCAGGCTCATGCGTTTGGACGCTTTGGCGATCGAGGTCTGGTACTGGCGGGCCAGGTTGTCGGTGGATTCGCCGGTCTGTTCCTGCAGCAGGCTCACGAAGCTGGCGATGTGGCGCAGCGGCGCGCGCAGGTCGTGCGAGACCATGTGCGAGAACACGTCCAGGTCCTTGTTGGCCGCCACCAGCTGCTGCGTGCGTTCGGCCACGCGCTTTTCCAGTTCGCGGTTGAGGTCGTTCATCACGTCCTCGAGGCTCTTGGCCGCGGTCATGTCGCGTGTGATGCTCGAGAGGCCCTGCAGTTCGCCCATTTCATTGCGCAGCGCGGTGAGCACGGTGTGTGCCCAGAAGCGCGAACCGTCCTCGCGCAGGCGCCACCCGCGCGACTCCCACTGGCCGTGCTCCTTGGCCAGGCGCAGCACCTGGCCGGGATCGACCTCGTCTTCGCCCGCGTTGTCGGTGCACAAAAGGGTTTCGTAGGACTGCCCGACGATCTGCGTGCGCTGGTGGCCATGCAGGCGCTGCGCGCTTTCGGTCCAGTCGACGACCGTGCCGGCCTCGTCCACGAAATAGATGCAGTAGTCCTGGATGGCGTCGACCATCAGGCGGTAGCGCTGCTCGCTGGCAAACAGCTCTTCCGAGCGTTCACGCACGCGTTCTTCCAGGTCCTGGTTGGCGTGCAGCACAAATTCTTCGGTGCGCCGGCGTTCGGTGATGTCGTGCAACTCGATGAACAGACCTTCGATCTCGCCGTTCTGCACATCGGGCAGATAGTGGATCTCGAAGTAGCTGCGCCCGCCGTCCGCCGCGGTGCGTTCGGCTTCGAAGTTCTGGGTCTGGCCGCCCAGCGTGGCCAGCACGCGCGGCATGATTTCGGGCAGCACCTCGGGTCGCACCACCTCGCTCAGGTGCGAGCCCACCATGTCTTCGGGCTTCTTGCCATAGCGCTGGGCGTGCGCGTTGTTGGCAAAGCGGCAGATGAGGTTCTTGTCGTAGTAGGCCAGGCGGGCCGGAATGCGGTCGGTGATGCTGCGCAGGATCGCGTCTTGCGGCGCATCGGCGTTGTGACTGGCCGGCACATTGCCCAGATCGGACACCACCGTGCTGGTGTGCAGGAAGCGGCCCTCGGCGTCGTACACAGCGGTGGACGTGAGCCGGGCCTGCAGGAAATCGCCATTGGCGCGGCACAGCGACAGCGTGAGCGGCTCGGTGCGGCCGCTGATCAGCAGCTGTTCCACGTGCTGGGAGGCCGGGCCGCGGGACGCGGGCGCGGCCAGATCGGTGAGCTTTCTGAACATCACCACTTCGTCGCGGTCCGTGCCCAGCCAGTCCAGCAAGGTCTGGTTGATGTTGACGCAGCGCAGCTCGGCGTCCAGCGCCAACAGGCCGCAGGGCGCGTTGTCGTACAGGGCGCGGGCGGCGCTCAGGGCGGCCAGCAATTCGTCGGTGATGGGTGCCAACTGCTGCTCAGTGGTCGTTGCAGAGGTGTCCATGGGGAAGGCTCCTGGTCGGTTCGGATCGGGGCAATGCATTTGCTCGTACTTCCTTATCGGACGCTGGCGGCAAAAATTCAGCGGGGCCCGATCACCGGAAAACGGGGTGAAACGGAGGCATTTCCGACGAAAAAAAGCCCCGGCGCTTGCGCACCGGGGCTTTTGCGGGGATTTGTAAGTGAATGCTTACAGTCCGGCAGCCTTCTTGAGAGCGGCGGCGCGGTCGGTGCGCTCCCAGAAAAACTCGGGCTCTTCGCGGCCGAAGTGGCCGTAGGCGGCGGTCTTGGTGTAGATCGGGCGCAGCAGGTCCAGCATCTGGATGATGCCTTTGGGACGCAGGTCAAAGTGTTCGTTCACGAGTGCGGCGATCTGCTCGTCGGGAATCACACCCGTGCCTTCCGTGTAAACCGTCACGTTCATCGGGCGGGCCACGCCGATCGCATACGCCACCTGGATCTGGCACTGCTTGGCCAGGCCGGCGGCCACGATGTTCTTGGCCACGTAGCGCGCGGCATACGCCGCCGAGCGGTCGACCTTGGACGGGTCCTTGCCGGAGAAGGCACCACCGCCGTGCGGGCAGGCGCCGCCGTAGGTGTCCACAATGATCTTGCGGCCGGTCAGGCCACAGTCGCCCTGCGGGCCACCAATGACGAAGCGACCGGTTGGGTTGATCAGGAACTTGGTGTCTTTCAGCCATTCCTTGGGCAGCACCGGCTTGATGATCTCTTCAATGATGGCTTCATTGAACGAGGCCTTCATCTTGGTGGGCGTCTCGCTCTGGTCGGGGCTGTGTTGGGTGGAGAGCACCACGGTGTCGATGCTGTGCGGCTTGCCGTCCACGTAGCGCATCGTCACCTGGCTCTTGGCATCGGGGCGCAGGAACGGCAGGCGGCCGTCCTTGCGCAGCTGGGCCTGGCGCTCCACAAGGCGGTGCGCGTAGTAGATCGGGGCGGGCATCAGCTCGGGCGTCTCGTCGCAGGCATAGCCGAACATCAGACCCTGGTCGCCGGCGCCGGTGTTGAGGTGGTCGTCGGACGCGTGGTCCACGCCCTGGGCGATGTCGTTGGACTGCTTGTCATAGCAGACCATGACCGCGCAACCCTTGTAGTCGATGCCGTACTCGGTGTTGTCGTAGCCGATGCGCTTGAGCGTGTCACGTGCGACCTGGATGTAGTCCACATGCGCGTTGGTCGTGATCTCGCCGGCGAGCACCACCAGACCGGTGTTGCACAGCGTCTCGGCGGCCACGCGGCTGCGGGGGTCCTGCTCAAAAATTGCGTCGAGAATCGCGTCGGAGATCTGGTCGGCGACCTTGTCGGGGTGGCCTTCAGAGACGGATTCGGAGGTGAAAAGAAAGTCGTTCGCCATGGTTAAACTCCAAGTTGGTTGATCGGCGTTGCCGGTCTGTCAGAGTTCGGCGAACGCTTTAGCGGAATTTGTGAATCGCCCCGCAATTAGTTCAGTAACTCGGCGATGGGCGGATTCTAGACCATGGTTTGAGCCCCGCCCTGTCACCCACCTTCGCCTTGGCCCCGCTGATCCACCTCCTTTTTCGCGCCTTCAGCCTGCTGCCCTTGCCCGTGCTGCACGCGCTGGGCTGGGTGCTCGGCTGGGCCAGCTTTCTGCTCTCAAGCCGCTACCGTCGCCGTTTGCTCGCCCATGCGAAGCAAGCCGGGTATTCCACCGGGGTGGCGCTGCGATCGGTGGGTGAAGCCGGCAAGCTGGTGGCCGAGCTGCCGCGGCTGTGGCTGGGCCGCCCGGTGCCTGTGGGTTGGGAGGGTGCCGCTCACATCGAGGCAGCCCAGGCAGGAGGCTCGGGTGTGTTGTTCCTCACGCCGCACCTGGGCTGTTTCGAGATCACCGCGCAGGCCTATGCCCGGCGATTTGGCGAGCGCCACCCGATGACGGTGCTGTTTCGCCCGGCGCGGCAGGCGGCCATGCGCGATCTGGTGAGCGGCGCCCGGCAACGTCCGGGTTTGCTCACCGCCCCCACCACGCTGGCGGGTGTGAAGCAGCTCCTCAAGGCGCTCAAGGCGGGCGACGCGGTGGGTCTGTTGCCCGACCAGGTGCCGCCCGACGGCCAGGGCGTGTGGGCGCCGTTTTTCGGGCGCGACGCCTACACCATGACGCTCTCGGCGCGGCTGGCACAAGCCGGTCAGACGCGGGTGCTGGTCAGCTGGGGTGAACGTTTGAGCTGGGGCAGGGGCTACCTGGTGCACGTCCGGGCGTTCGGGCCGCTGGACAGCGACCCGGTGCGGGCGGCCGGCCAGATCAACCGGGCCATGGAAGCGCTGGTGCGAGAATGCCCGGCGCAATACCTCTGGTCGTACGACCGTTACAAGACCCCACCGCCCGCTCGCTGATGTCCCAGCCCCTTCCCGTTTCCGAGCATCAGCTGCCTCCCGGCGGCATCGCCAACCGCCTGGGTCTGGTCTTCATGCACATGCTGGCGAGCCTGCCCCTGTCGTGGGTGCGCGCCCTGGGCTGGCTGCTGGGCCAGGCGCTGCATCTGGTGGCGGCGCGCCGCCGCCGCATTGCGCTCACCAACTGGGGTTTGTGTTTTCCCGAGCAAGGCGCTGCCGAGCGCCAGCGCGCGGTGCGCCAACACTTTGTGTTTTTTGCCCAAGCCTGGCTGGACCGCAGCTGGTTGTGGGAGGCCAGCGATGCCACCATCCGCCGCCGTCTCAAACTCACCGGCGACCTGCAGGCGCTCGCCGGCAACGAACCCACGGTCTTGTTCGCCCCGCACTTCGTGGGCATGGACGCCGGCTGGACCGCGCTGACCGCGCACCTGGATCGGCGCTTCTGCGGCATCTACGCCGAGCAGCTCAATGCCGATGTGGACCGCTGGATGTCGCAAGGCCGCCAGCGTTTCGGTGAGCCGCACATCGTGGCCATGCGCCAGGGCCTCAAACCGCTGGTGGCCGCCTTGCGACAGGGCCTCCCGATGTACCTCCTGCCCGACATGGATTACGGCACGCGGGACTCGGTCTTCGTGCCTTTCTTCGGCGTGCAGACCGCCACCATCACCTCGCTTTCGCGCTTTGCGCGCATGGCCCGGGCGCGTGTGGTGCCGGTGGTCAGCCGCCTGACGAAAGAGGGTTACGAAGTCACGGTGCATTCGCCCTGGGCCAACTACCCCACGGGCAATGTGGAGGCCGACACGGCCACGATGAACACGTTTCTTGAAGGCTTCATCCGCGCCACGCCCGAGCAGTACTACTGGGTGCACAAGCGCTTCAAGACGCGGCCCGAGGGCGAGCCCTCGTTCTACGCCGGCCTCTGAGCGCTGCGGCTCAGTCCCCCAGAAAAGCCGCGATCAGCGCCGCCACCTGTCGAGGTTGCTCATGCACGATCCAGTGCGTGGCGCCGGGCACGCGTTCAATGCGCAGGTCGGGTACAAAGCCTTGCAATCCATCGAGCAGGGCCTCGGGCAAGGCGGTGTCGCCCAGCCCCCAGACCACCAGCGTGGGCACGTTCACCGTCACCCGCTCGCGCGGCAGCTGCACCGCCGCCGCGCCGGGATCGCTGGCGGCGGGTGGGCGCAGGGGCGAGGCCGCGTAGTAGGCGCAAGGGCCGTGCAGCCCCTGGCGCCAGACAGCCCGGTAGCGGTCCCGGGTGGCGTCGTCCAGCCAGGCCAGCGGCCCGCTGTCGGCCGCCATGTTGGTGAAAAAAGGCCACAGGCGCGCGAAATCGTTCTCGGCCAGCAGGGCCGCTGCATCCGGGCGCGCCAGGAAGTTCATGTAGGCGCTTGACGCCTGCTGCTCCGGTGAGTTCGCGAGTTCGCGCTGGAAGGTGGCGGGGTGGGGCGCGTTGACGATGGCCAGCCGGCGCATGGACGCGGGACGCTGAGCGGCCACGCTCCACGCCAAGGCACCGCCCCAGTCGTGTGCCACCAGGCAAGCCAGTTGGCCTGGGGTGGGGCTGTCCTGGGTGATGACCTCGATCAGCGCGGTGAGGTCCTGCACCAGTGGCTTGGCGCGGTAGGCCGCCACGTCGGCGGGCGCACTCGACTGCTCAAAGCCGCGCAGGTTGGGCGCCACGCAGCGGTATCCTCCATGCTCGGGCTGTGCGAAATGCGCCAGCAGTTCGTCCCACACAAACGCGGCTTCCGGGAAACCGTGCAGGAACAGCAACACCGGCCGGCCGCGTTCACCCGCGGCTCGGCAGCTCAGTGTGATGCCGTGCGGCAGGGTCTGTTGAAAGGTGTCGATCATGGCGGGCTGCCTCCGTGGGCCCGCACACGGTCAATCGAGGGCGGGCGGCTCGTCTTCGGGTTCTTCGGCCGCGGCCGGTGCGACCACGGCAGGGCCGTCTTCGTGCGTCCAGCGCCAGAGCATCTGGGCCACTTCATCCAGCCCCTTTTTCTTCAAGGCCGAGAAGAGTCTCGCCTCGCCGCCACCCGACTGCAGTCGCGCAATCGACAGTGCCTTTTGAGCTTCGGCGTGGTTGAGCTTGTCGGATTTGGTGAGCAGCACCAAAAACTTCAGGCCCTCCTGGACGCGCGGGCGGATCACTTCGAGCAGGATGTCGTCGAGTTCGGTCAGGCCCAGGCGCGGGTCGATCAGCAGCACCACGCCCTTGAGGTTTTCGCGCGTGAGCAAATAGTTGCCCATGACGCGCTGCCAGCGCAGCTTGGCCTCGCGCGGCACCGCCGCGTAGCCGTAGCCCGGCAGGTCGGCCAGCACGGCGTCGGTGACACCCTGTTTGCCGAGTGAGAACAGGTTGATGCTCTGCGTGCGCCCTGGCGTCTTGGAGGCAAAAGCCAGGCGCTTTTGCTGCGTCAGGGTGTTGATGCAGGTGGACTTGCCGGCGTTGGAGCGGCCGACAAAGGCCACCTCGGGCACCGTGAGAGGAGGCAGGTGTTCGAGCTGCGGGGCGGTGGTGAGGAAGCGGGCGGTGTGCAACCATCCGTGCGCGATCTTCACGTCGGGGTTCAGCGGATCGGTGGGTTTTCCAGCGTTGGGTGTCCGGGCTTGGGGGCTTTTGGCGTCCGCGGACGGGGAAGCAGGGGGGGTGGCTGGAGTGTGGTTCTGGGTCATTGGGGGGTTTTCCCGAGAGGGCATTGTAAAATCGAATGGCTGTAACCAGACAGATCGCGAAATTCTTCAACCCGAACACGTCGCTCGCGACGCCCGTCCCGTCATGAAATTGCCTGTTTCCCTTCTTTGCGCCGCCGCTGCCGTGGCTTTGTCGTTCAGTGTTCAGGCGCAGTCGGTCAAACCCGATCTGGCCAAAGGCGCAGCATCCTATGGCCAGGTCTGTGTGGCCTGCCACGCGGCCGACGGCAACTCCACCACGCCGGTGAACCCCAAGTTGGCGCAGCAGCACCCCGAGTACCTGGTCAAGCAGTTGCAGGAATACAAGTCGGGCAAGCGGGACAACGCGATCATGAAGGGCATGGCCTCCGGCTTGTCCGATGAAGACATGCGCAACATCGGTTTCTGGCTCGCCTCGCAGAAAGCGACGCCCGGAGCGGCCACCGACAAGGATCTGGTGGCGCTGGGCGAGCGCATTTACCGCGGCGGCATCCCAGACCGACAGATTGCGGCCTGCGCTGGTTGCCACAGCCCCAACGGCGCCGGCATTCCGGCCCAGTACCCGCGCCTCTCGGGACAGCACGCCGAATACACCGAAACCCAGCTCAGGCATTTCCGCGATGGCACGCGCGCCAACAACGCACAGATGACGGGCGTGGCCGCCAAGATGAACGACCGCGAAATCAAGGCGGTGTCCGACTACATCGCCGGCCTGCGCTGAGATGCAACCGGGGCGTTTGCCCTCGGTCGCCTTCCGGGATATAAGCGAACAGTAATATTTAGCGGCACAATGCGTTGATGCCTTCCGGCGGTGAACCGCCGGCGAAAAACAACATCACAACAGGGCGCGTTCCGGAATCACTGGAACCGCCCTTTTTGTTGAACCGTTCCTTACCCCTGCCCCATGACCGTTTCCACCCAAGGCCTGCACATCCGCACCGGCTCGCGCATCGTCAGCGAGGCGGTGGAGTTGTTGTCGTCGATGCGGTTTTCCATCTCGCTGCTCACGGTCATCTGCATCGCCTCGGTGATCGGCACGGTGGTCAAACAGCACGAGCCCTTCAACAACTACGTCAACCAGTTCGGACCGTTCTGGGCGGACGTGTTTGCCAGCGCCAACCTGACCTCGGTCTACAGCGCATGGTGGTTTCTGCTGATCCTGGCCTTTCTGGTGGTGAGCACCAGCCTGTGCATTGCCCGCAACACGCCCAAGATCCTGGCCGACTTCAAGGTCTACAAGGAAAACATCCGCGAGCAAAGCTTGAAGGCTTTTCCACACCGCGCCGAAAGCACGCTGGTGGAATCGCCGCAGGCCGCGGCCAACCGCATCGGCCAGACGCTGCTGGGCTCGGGCTGGAAGGTCAAGCTGCAGTCGCGCGACACGCCGCAAGGTCAGGGCTGGATGGTGGCGGCCAAGACCGGCGCGGCCAACAAGATCGGCTACATCGCGGCGCACAGCGCCATCGTGCTGGTCTGCATCGGTGGACTGCTGGATGGCGACTTGATGGTGCGCGCGCAGACCTGGTTCAACGGCAAGTCCGCGTTCACGGGTGGTGGCCTGATCGCCGATGTGCCCGCGCAGCACCGTCTCTCGTCCAGCAACCCGACCTTCCGCGCCAACCTGCTCGTGACCGAAGGCACGACCGCCAGCACGGCCATCCTCGCCCAGCCCACCGGCGTGTTGTTGCAAGACCTGCCGTTCTCGGTTGAACTCAAGAAGTTCATCGTCGAGTACTACGAGACCGGCATGCCCAAGCTGTTCGCCAGCGACATCGTGATCACCGATTTCGAGACCGGCGAGAAGAAGGAAGCGCGCGTGGAGGTGAACCATCCGGCGAGCCACCGCGGCATCAACATCTACCAGTCGAGCTTTGATGACGGCGGCTCGCGCGTGAAGCTGCAGGCCGTGCCGCTGAACCGGCCCACGCGCCCCTTCGAGATCGAAGGCACCATCGGCGGGTCGAGCGCGCTGAGCAATGGCGACGACAAGCTGGTGCTGGAATACACCGGCCTGCGCACGATCAACGTGGAAAACTTCGCCGGCATGAACCCGGCCGAGGGTGTGGATGTGCGCAAGGTCGACCTGCGCAGCTCGATCGAAAGCCGCCTGGGCAGCGGCCACAAGACCGCCACCGAGAAGACACTGCGCAACGTGGGCCCGAGCATCACCTACAAGCTGCGCGATGCTGCTGGCCAGGCGGTGGAGTACCACAATTACATGCTGCCGATGGAGATCGAAGGTGCGCGCATGTACCTGCTCGGCCTGCGCGAAACGCCGTCCGATCCGTTCCGCTACCTGCGCATCCCGGTGGACGAGAACGACAGCATGGACGGCTTCGTGCGTTTGCGCGCCGCGCTCGACGATCCGCAGATGCGTGAGCTCGCGGTGCGGCGCTACGCGGTGTCGGCGGTGGAAGACGGACGCCCTGAGCTGGCCGAAGCGCTGGTGGCCTCGGCCACACGCGCGCTGGCCTTGTTTGCCGGCGCCGAGCCCTCGGTGCAGGCGACGCCTGTGGCGGATGGCGCGGGCATCAAACCCCCTGTGATGGGTGGCTTGCAGGCCGTGTCGAATTTCCTCGAAAACAACGTGCCGCAGGCCGAACGCGAGCGCGCTAGTGAGGTGTTGGTGCGCATCCTGAACGGCACGCTGTTTGAGCTGTTGCAGGTCAGCCGCGAACGTGCCAATCTCCCGCCACTGGAGCGCAACGACGCCACGCAGCAGTTCATGACGCAGGCCGTCATCAGCCTGAGCGACACGTTCTTCTATCCCGCGCCCATGACATTCCAGCTCAAGGACTTCACGCATGTGCAGGCCAGTGTGTTCCAGGTGGCGCGGGCGCCGGGCCAGAACATCGTTTACCTGGGCTGTCTGTTGTTGATCGTGGGCGTGTTCGCCATGCTCTATGTGCGCGAGCGCCGTCTTTGGGTGTGGCTTGCGCCGTCGGCCGATCAGTCGTCCACGGCCACCATGGCTTTGTCGTCGAACCGAAAGACGATGGAAGCCGACCGCGAGTTTGAACTTTTGAAGTCCCAGTTGTTGAAGGTGCCAGCATGAATACCGCCACCGCGAACCAGACCATCGAACTGAAAAAAGACCGGGGTGGCCAGGGCCTTGAACCCGGCTACTTCGCTCGCCGCAATGTGTGGGACTGGCTGTTTGCCGCGCTGGTCGTGGCGGGCACCGCCATTGCGTTTGCGCTGTATGGCTCGGCCATGGACGGTTACGAGAAAGCCATCCTGGTGGGGACAGCGCCGTCCCTGATCTGGCTGGCCTGGTTCTGGCGGCCGCTGGGGGCGTTGTCGGTGGTCGTGGCGGCCTTTGCGCTGCTGGCGATCTGGCTGTACCAGACGCCGGCCGGTGGCGCCGATCTGGCGCGCGCCGACCAGGTCTTCATGCTCAAGTACTTCATCTCCAGCCAGTCGGCCATTCTGTGGATGAGCGTCCTGTTCTTCATGAGCACGGCGTTTTACTGGGTCGGCATGTTCACCCGCGCTGGAGACACTTTCGAACTGCTGGGATCGCGCCTGGCCTGGGTGGCTGTGACGCTCGCGCTCATCGGCACCATGGTGCGCTGGTACGAGAGCCACCAGATCGGGCCCGACATTGGCCACATCCCGGTGAGCAACCTGTACGAGGTTTTTGTGCTGTTTTGCTGGATGACGGCGGCGTTCTACCTGTATTACGAAGACCAGTACAAGACCCGGCGCATGGGCGCCTTCGTGATGCTGGTGGTGAGCGCTGCGGTGGGGTTCCTGCTCTGGTACACGGTGATCCGCGAAGCCCATGAAATCCAGCCGCTGGTGCCCGCGCTGCAAAGCTGGTGGATGAAGCTGCACGTGCCCGCCAACTTCATCGGTTATGGCACCTTCGCCATCGCGGCCATGCTGGCTTTCGCCTACCTCATCAAACAAAGCGCGAATGAGACCCGCTGGTACAAGCTCGCGCCGCTGTGGATCCTGGGACTGGTGCTGTGCCTGGAGCCGATCGTGTTCCGGCAGTCGGCGGCCGAGAAGGGCGGCAGCTACTGGTTTGTTTACTTCGGCGTGTCGGCGCTGATCGTGGCCACCATCATGTTCGGGCGCAAACGCATCGCCGAGCGCCTGCCCAGCTTCGAGGTGCTGGACGACGTGATGTACAAGGCCATCGCCGTCGGTTTTGCGTTTTTCACCATCGCCACCGTGCTCGGGGCGCTGTGGGCGGCCGAGGCCTGGGGCGGCTACTGGAGCTGGGACCCGAAGGAGACCTGGGCGCTGATCGTCTGGCTGAACTACGCGGCCTGGCTGCACATGCGCCTGATGAAGGGCCTGCGCGGCACCGTGGCGGCCTGGTGGGCGCTGGTGGGTCTGGCGGTCACGACCTTTGCTTTCCTGGGTGTGAACATGTTCCTCTCGGGCCTGCACAGCTACGGCGAACTCTGATCCCTGCGGAGGGGTCAAGCGGGCAGGGCAGCGCGGCCCTCCCCGGAACTTTGTAAGAATCGCGGCTGTCCGACGACTCACGGCAAGTCCTGCGCGGCATCCTCTGCGCGGGGCGTTGCACAGATCAGGACCGCCCCATGCTCATCCGAACTTCCCAAGACGGCTTCAACCACCCTTTCCCCAGTGAAATCACGGCCAAGGCGGCCTACCAGAACCGGCGACAGTGGCTGCAACGCAGCGCGTTCGCGGCAGCCGCTGTCGGCGGCGTGGCTTCGCTGGCCACCAAGGATGCGTGGGCCCAGTCCGCTGGCCCCACGCCCCGCCCGGGCAAGTTGCTGCCCCTGCCCGGCAAGTCCTCCAGCGTGCCGGGTGCCACCACGGTGGAGAAGCTGACCTCTTACGACGACGCCAGCACCTACAACAACTACTACGAGTTCAGCACCGACAAGGCCGACCCGGCGGTCTATGCCAAGTCGCTCAAACCCCGTCCGTGGACCGTCGCCGTTGAAGGTCTGGTGAACAAACCGGGCACCTTCGACCTGGACGCCTTGCTCAAACTCAGCCCGATGGAAGAGCGCATCTACCGTCTTCGCTGTGTTGAAGGCTGGTCGATGGTGGTGCCGTGGGTCGGTTATTCGATGGCCGAACTCATCAAGCAGGTGCAACCGCAGGGCAGCGCGAAGTTCGTGGAATTCGTGACGCTGGCCGACAACAAGCAGATGCCGGGTTTGAACTCGAACGTGCTGGAGTGGCCCTACGTGGAAGGTCTGCGGCTGGACGAGGCCATGCACCCGCTCACGCTGCTCACCTTCGGGATGTACGGCGAGGTGCTGCCCAACCAGAACGGCGCGCCGGTGCGGCTGGTGGTGCCGTGGAAGTATGGTTTCAAGAGTGGCAAGTCGATTGTGAAGATCCGCTTCACCGACAAGGAGCCGCGCACCGCGTGGAACCGTGCGGCACCGATGGAGTACGGCTTCTATTCGAACGTGAACCCGCAGGTGTCCCACCCCCGCTGGAGCCAGGCCACCGAGCGTCGCATTGGTGAAGAAGGTGGCCTGTTCGCCAAACGCCGACAGACCCAGATGTTCAACGGCTACGAGCCACAGGTGGGTCAGCTCTACGCCGGCATGGATCTGCGCAAGTTCTTCTGATGGAGGCCATTCGTTCGCCGGGGCTCCCGGCTGGAGCCCGCTCCCCCGGTTCGCGCATCAACCGCTGGCTGAGCCACCGCTCTGCCAAGCCCGTCGGGTTTGTGCTGGCTTTGCTGCCGTTCGCCTGGCTGGTCTGGGCGGCGTTTGCCGATCAGCTTGGCGCCAACCCGGCCGAGGCACTGATTCGCTCGCTGGGTGACTGGACCATCCGTTTTCTGGTGCTGGTGCTGGTCATCACGCCGCTGCGCACGGTGAGCGGCTGGGTGGCGTTGGCGCGCCTGCGCCGCATGGTGGGGCTGTTCGTGTTCTTCTACGCCTGCCTGCACCTGCTGGCCTACGCGTGGTTCGACATGGAATTCAGCGTGCCGGGCATCGTGGACGACGTGATCAAGCGCCCGTTCATCCTGGTCGGTTTTCTGGGCTGGTTGCTCTTGCTGGCGCTGGCGGCCACTTCGTTCAACCGCGCCATTCGCGCCATGGGCGCCCAGCGTTGGCAGCTCCTGCACCGCGCGGTGTACGTCATTGCCGGGCTGGCGGTGCTGCACTTTTTCTGGATGCGAAGCGGCAAGAACGACTTTGCCGAGGTGGCGGTCTACGCGGGTCTGTTTGCGGCGTTGCTGGGCTGGCGCCTCTGGCGGCGGCTCTCGAAGCCGCGCGCTGCCTGACGCAACAGATCAGGCCGGCGGCAGCAAGGTTTCCAGGCGCAACTGGTCAGCGGCCGATTCGCGCGCCCTGATCAGCGTGGCAGTGTTGCCATCCACCAGCACCTCAGCGGCCCGACCGCGCGTGTTGTAGTTGCTCGCCATGCTCATGCAGTAGGCGCCTGCCGACAGCACAGCCAGCACGTCACCTGACTGCGCGGCCAGCGCGCGGTCGCGGCCCAACCAATCTCCGCTTTCGCACACCGGGCCGACCACGTCCCAGGTGGTGGGGGCCTCTTCGCGGGGAGCAACTTCCACGATGCGGTGAAAGGCCTGGTACATGGCAGGGCGTGGCAGGTCGTTCATGGCCGCGTCCACGATCAGAAAATTCTTCTGCTCGCCCGGCTTCCGGTACAGCACTTCGGTGAGACACACACCCGCGTTGCCCACGAGTGAGCGACCGGGTTCGATGACGATCTTGCGGTCGCCAAAACCGCGTTCGTCCAGTCGTTTCAGCAGTTGCTGCCAGAGCGCATCGGCCTGTGGGGGTGTGTCGCCGTGGTAGTCGATGCCCAGGCCGCCACCGAAGTCGATGTGCTCGATCGGCACGCCCGCAGCTTCGATGCTCTGCACGAGATCAAGCACCCGGTCCATCGCGTCGAGGTAGGGCCCGGTCTGCGTGATCTGCGAGCCGATGTGGCAGTCGATGCCGACCACGTGCAGGCCGGTGCATGCAGCGGCATGCCGGTAGGTGGCGACCACATCTTCGTGCGCGATGCCGAACTTGTTGCCCTTGAGACCGGTGGAAATGTAGGGGTGGGTCTGCGCGTCCACATTGGGGTTCACGCGCACGCTCACGGGTGCGCGCCGTTTCATGTCGCGCGCAACTTCGTCGAGCACGTCCAGCTCGGCGCGGCTCTCCACGTTGAAACACCCAATGCCGACGTCCAGCGCGCGACGCATCTCGGCGCGCGTTTTGCCCACGCCGGAGAAGATGATCTTGCCTGGCTCCACACCAGCGGCCAGCGCGCGTTCGAGTTCACCACCCGAGACGATGTCCAGCCCGCAGCCTGCACGCACCAGCGTCTGCAGGATGCCCAGCGTGGAGTTGGCCTTCATGGCGTAGCAGATCTGGTGCGAGCGCCCAGCCAGCCCGCGCTGGTAGGCGGCCAGCGCGCCCAGCATGGCTGCGCGGCTGTAGACGAAAAGTGGCGTCCCGTGTTGCTCGGCCAACTTCTTGAGCGACACGCCCTCCATCACGAGTTCGCCCGACTGGTACGAAATGAAAGGGGGCAGGGTCATGGGAGGCTGGCCGGGCAGGGTGGTCATTCTGAGGATCGGAACAGATGGAGGGGGTGCACAGGCCGGCAGCCGGGAGCGCGTTGTGCGTCAGCGCAGTGCGGGGCTGACCGTCGGCGTCGGGGCGATTGTCGTGGCGTTTGTGCTGGCCGGCGTCGGTGTGGCGGTGGGCAGGTACAAAGGCCCTTTTTGACCACAAGCCGACAGCAACAACAGGCCGAGCACCATGCCCACAACCCGCGTGCGTGAAGGGGGGCGGCCTAAAATGCGTGTCGTTCTCAACATGCACCGATTGTAATGACCGACACCGAGTACCAAGACCTGGCAGAGGCGCTGTTGCGCGCGATCGAGTTGGCATGCGATCGCATCAACGATCAAACCGATGCCGATGTCGACAACCAGCGCGTGGGCGGCATGATCACGATGACGTTCGCCAACGGCAGCCAGATCATCGTCAACCTGCAGAAGCCGCTGCAGGAAGTGTGGCTGGCCGCGCGCGCCGGTGGTTTCCACTACCGCCACGACGGGACCGCCTGGATGGATACCAAAGGCCAGGGCGAGTTTCTGGCCCACCTCTCCCGTTTCGCATCAGAACAATCCGGCCAGTCGCTGAGCTTCAGTTCCTGAACAGATCGAGGATGCCGCGCCGGTCTTCCACAACGGGCGCTGCCACTGGCGCGGTTGGCGCACTGGCGGGGTCGACCTCCGGAACCACTGCGCCTGGCCATGGGTCCTGCAAGCCCAGCCCGTGCACGCCGTTGCCGGGTGTGAACTCTTCAAAGTACCACTCGCCACCCACATTGATCACCCCGGGTGGAGGCGTGTACGCCGCCACCGGCACATCCTTGAGCGCCTGAGACATGAACGAAATCCAGATCGGAAGACTCAGCCCGCCACCGGTTTCGCGGCTGCCCAGGTTGCGTGGCGAGTCATATCCCACCCAAGCCGCAGCGACCAAGGTGGGTTGATAGCCCACGAACCAGGCGTCCACCGAGTCGTTGGTGGTGCCGGTTTTGCCAAAGAGATCGGTTCGTTTGAGCGTGGCTTGCGCGCGCGCTGCCGTGCCCGAGCGGGTGATTTCCTGAAGCAGGCTGTTCATGATGAAAGCGTTGCGCGGTTCAATGGCGCGCTGCGCGTCGGACAGCTGTGCCTCCGCCGCCTCGAAGAGTACCTTTCCCTTGTGATCGGCAATCCTTGTGATCAAGGTGGGTGCCACACGGTAACCGCCGTTGGCGAACACGCCGTAGCCCACCGCCATCTGCATCGGCGTAACCGAACCTGCACCCAGTGCCATGGTGAGGTAGGGCGGGTGTTTGTCGACGTCGAAGCCAAATCGTCCCACCCACTGCTGGGCGCTCTGAGTGCCCACCAGTTGCAGCACGCGGATCGAGACCATGTTCTTGGACTTGGCCAGCGCCCTTCGAACCGACATCGGTCCTTCGAACTGCCCGTCGTAGTTCTTCGGTTCCCAGGGTTTGCCGCCGGTGGCGTCGGCGCTGTAGAACAGCGGCGCATCGTTGACGACTGTCATGGGGGTAAGGCCTTTTTCCAGCGCGGCGGAGTAGATGAATGGCTTGAAACTGGAGCCCGGCTGGCGCCACGCCTGCGTCACATGGTTGAACTTGCTCTTCTGGAAATCAAAGCCACCCACCAAAGCGATCACCTTGCCCGTGCGAGGATCCATGGCCACAAAGGCCGACTCCACTTCAGGCAGCTGCGTGATGCGCCAGGTCTTGTTGGCGGTCTGCACCACGCGGATCACCGCGCCGGGCCGGATCTTGACGTTGGGTCCTGCCTTGTCCGACAGCCCGGACTGCACGGGCTTGAGTCCCTCGCCGATGACCTCGAACGGCTCGCCATCCTGCCGCACCGCCAACACACGTTTTGGACCGGCTTCCAGCACCACGGCGGAAAGCAAATCGTCGTTGTCGGGTCGTTCCGTCAGCGCATCGTCAACCGCTTCGTCCAACGCCGCCTTGTCTTTCGGGAGATCAATGAACAGCTCGGGGCCGCGGTAGAACTGTCGGCGCTCATATTCCAGGACGCCTTGGCGCACCGCGCGGTAAGCCGCTTCTTGCTCTGCGGCCTTCAGGGACGTGGTGACGACCAGTCCGCGCGTGTAGGCCTCTTCGCCATACTGCGACACGATGGACTGGCGGACCATTTCGGCCACGAACTCGGCATGCACCTGCGCCACATTGCCCACAGGGCGCAGCTTGAGCTCTTCGGTCTTGGCCACTTCGGCCTGCTCGGCGGTGATGAACCCGTTCTCCACCATGCGGTCGATGATGTGCAACTGGCGAGCACGGGCGCGGCGGGGGTTGCGAACGGGGTTGTAGGCTGAGGGCGCCTGCGGCAGACCGGCCAACATGGCCGCTTCGGCAATGGTCACATCCTTGAGCGCCTTGCCAAAGTACACCTGGGCGGCCGACGAGAAACCGTAGGCGCGCTGACCCAGAAAGATCTGGTTCATGTAGATTTCGAGAATCTGTTCCTTGGTGAGCAAATGCTCCAACTTGAAGGTCAGCAGAACTTCGTAGATCTTGCGTGTGTAGCTCTTCTCCGCAGACAGGTAGACGTTGCGCGCAACCTGCATCGTGATGGTCGACGCGCCTTGGCTCTTGGCCTGGCGCAGGTTGGCCAGCGCGGCCCGGATCATGCCGCGGTAGTCCACGCCGTGGTGCTCGAAGAAGCGCGCATCTTCAATGGCGAGAACCGCGTTCTTCATCACCTCGGGGATTTCGTTGATCGTGAGCAGGTTGCGCCGCTCTTCGCCGAATTCGCCGATCAATTGGCCTTCCGTCGTGAGCACGCGCAACGGCAATTTGGGACGGTAGTCCGCCAGTCCGGCCACGTCGGGCAGATTCGGGTAGGCCACGGCCAGTGCGATGCCCACGGCCATCAGCACGCTTACAACACCTGCCGCCGCCAGTCCGGCCACAGCCACCACCAAGCGTCCCATCCAGATCAGTGCTGTGTGGCCCGCAGATACTGGCTTTGAATTCTTCGAAGGGGTGGGGGTATCTTGGTTGGACATGCAGTCGATCAGGGCCTCAAACCCCGATTATAAAAATGGCGCTCGGTGGCTTGAGCCAGCGTGGTCGGCATATTGTGAGTTGTTGAGCAGCTTGCTGCGCAGCGGTACATGACAAGCGGACAACCCGGTTCATCCACGTGTGATTTTGGCAACGTTTCCAGTTGTCTCAAAGGCAAAATTTCTTTGCTGGACAAAGAGCTTGCTGCTAGCATTCAAGTGAATTCTTAAGTCTGATGCCGTCGGGTGTCATCATATCGGGGGGTCATCTTGATCTCATTGGGGTCGTTATTCAGCCGTGAACCGGCGCCCATGTTGGGCATTGACGTGAGTTCGTCCAGCGTCAAGCTGGTGGAGCTTTCCCGCAACCGATCCGTTGATCTGGTGCTGGAGCGCTGCGCCATGGAGCCGCTGGAGCGAGGCTGGATCACCGACGGCAACATCGAAAAGTTCGACGAGGTGGCCGAGGCCGTTCGGCGAGTGGTGCGCAAGAGTGGCAGCAAGACCAAGAACGTCGCACTGGCACTGCCGGCATCAGCCGTGATCACCAAAAAAATCATCCTGCCTGGCGGCTTGTCCGACAAGGAGTTGGAAGCCCAGGTGGAGTCGGAAGCCAATCAATACATTCCCTTCTCGCTGGACGAAGTGAGTCTGGACTTCTGCGTGATCGGGCCCAGTGCCAATTCGGTGGGCGACGTCGAGGTCTTGATTGCCGCCTCGCGCAAGGAAAAAGTGTCGGACCGTCAAGGTCTGGCCGAAGCTGCTGGCCTCAAACCGGTGGTGATGGACGTGGAGTCCTACGCTTCCCGCATGGCCGCCGGCCGCGTGATCGAGACATTGCCCAATCAGGGCATCGACTCCCTGGTGGCATTGTTTGAGGTGGGCGCTCTGACCACCAGCATGCAGGTCATGCGCAACGACGATGTTCTCTACGAGCGCGACCAGGCTTTTGGTGGCGCGCAGTTGACGCAGTTGATCGTTCGACAGTACGGATTCTCGGCTGACGAAGCCGAAGCCAAAAAGCGCTCGGGAGATCTGCCAGACGACTACCGCGCGGCTGTGCTGGACCCTTTCATTGAAAGCATGGCGCAAGAGGTGGGCCGCGCATTGCAGTTCTTCTTTACCAGCACGCCGTACAACAAGGTGGACCACATCTTGTTGGCTGGTGGCAGTGCTGCGTTGCCAGGCTTGACCGAGGCCGTGACGCACCAGACGTCGTTTGCCTGCATGGTCATCAATCCCTTTGACGCGATGGAAATGGCGTCGTCCATCCAGGCCCGCAAGATCTCGCGCGAAGCGCCTTCCTACTTGACCTCCACCGGGTTGGCCTTGCGGAGGTTCTACCAATGATCTTGATCAACCTGTTGCCTCACCGCGAGGCGGCCCGCAAGCGGCAAAAGGATCAGTTCTTCACCCAGCTCGGTCTGTCCGCGCTGCTCGGAGGCATTGTCTGCGGCGCCGTGTTCACCTGGTACCAAGGTCAGATTGCTTCGCAGCAGGAGCGCAACGCCTTTCTCCAGGCTGAAATCACCCGGCTGGACGCTGAAATCAAGGACATCGCCGGTTTGCAGAGGGAGATTGCTTCGCTGCGTGCCCGGCAGACCGCCGTGGAAGATCTTCAAGGCGACCGCAATATTCCTGTTCATTTGCTCGACGAACTGGTGACTCAGTTGCCCGATGGCATCTACCTCAAGTCGATGAAACAAGAAGGTCAGAGCGTTCTGTTGAACGGTGTCGCGCAATCCCAGGAGCGCGTGTCAGACTTGCTGCGCAACCTTGCCAACAGCAGCCCTTGGTTGACCCGGCCAGAACTGATCGAGATCGTGTCGTCCAGTGTCGCAGTGACTGCACGAGACCAGCGCCGCGTGTTCAATTTCTCCATGCGCGTCGCGCTCAAACGCCCCTCCGCCAACGGTGGCGCTCCCACCAGTCCAGCCGGCGCACCCGCCGCGCCGGGCAAGGTCTGATCTGAGGGCACACATCCATGGCCAAATCGCCCAGCATCAATGTGGACTTCAAGGGAGTCCAGGAAAAACTCAAGGGCCAGTTCACCGGACTGGACCCGAACGACCCATCACAGTGGCCAGGACTGCCGCGCAACCTGCTGTTTGTGGCGGTTTGCGTCGCGGTCATTGCCGGCTTGTGGTTTGCCTGGTTGAAAGATTCGGACGAAGAGTTGATCGCCGAGAAGGCCCGAGAGCAACAGCTGCGCGAGGACTACAAGAAAAAGGCCATTCAGGCGGTGAACCTGGACGCCTTGCGAAAACAGCTGGAACAAGTGCAGCAGTACGTCACCCAGCTGGAAAAGCAGTTGCCCAGCAAGGCCGAGATGGATGCCTTGCTCTCGGATATCAACCAGGCGGGCTTGGGCAGAAGCCTTCAGTTTGAATTGTTCCGCCCAGGGCAGATCAGCGTGAAGGAGTACTACGCTGAATTGCCCATCTCCGTGCGCGTGACGGGTTCGTACCATGACATCGGGCTGTTCGCGGCCGACATCGCCAATCTTTCCCGCATCGTGACGCTCAACAACCTGACGTTGACGCCCGTGACCAACCGCGAAGGCATCCTCACCATGGACTGCATCGCCAAGACCTTCCGTTACCTGGATCAAGAAGAAATTGCTCTTCAACAGAAGGCACAGGGAGCCAAGAAGTGATGTCTTCCTCCCACACCAAGCTTATCTTGAGCATCGCTGCGATCACTGTGCTTTCTGCGTGCACTTCATCGGGGCAAGACGAACTTCAAGCCTGGATGCAAAGCGAGCGCAACAGCATCAAGCCCTCCGTTCAGCCCATTCCAGCGCCCACCAAGTTTGAACCCCAGGCTTATCTGGGAGAGCGGGCAACGCCACCGTTCAGCATCGAGAAGCTGACCAGTGTCCTGCGCGGCAGTCAGTCCGCACCGGTGGTCAACGCCGCACTGATCGAGCCTGAGCTCAACCGGCGCAAACAACCGCTGGAGGCCTATCCACTGGACACCATGTCTCTGGTCGGCAGCCTGAATCGGGATGGTCAGTTGGTGGCGTTGGTGAAAGTGGACAACCTGCTGTACCAAGTCAGGCCGGGCAATTACCTGGGCCAGAACTATGGACGGGTGACCCGCATTTCCGAGACCGAGGTGATCTTGCGCGAGATCGTGCAGGATTCCGGCGGCGAATGGACCGAGCGCCCCGCAGCGTTGCAGTTACAAGAGGGATCTTCTAAATGAACAAGCCAATCAAGGCAACCGTGGTTTCTTCCGTGCAGTGGGGCTTGCTCAAAGGCGCCGTCGTTGCGTGCATGGCATTCTCGACCGTGTGGGCGCAAGCCCAGAACGCCATCCAGTCGCTGACGGGTGGGGTGCAAGGCGGCGTTGAGATCATTCGCATCAACACGGCGCAGCCACTCACGGCTGTTCCCACCGGCTTCACGATCCAGGCACCTGCGCGCATCGCCCTCGACTTTCCCGGTGTGGCCAATGCCATTGGCCGAAGCACTGTCGACATCAATGAAGGCAATCTGCGCTCGGCCAATGTTGTGCAAGCCGGTGACCGGACCCGTGTGGTCATCAACCTGAAGCAAGCGGCATCCTACGAAACCAAGATCGAAGGCAATTCCCTGCTGGTTGTGCTGCAGCGGTCCGAGGCGGTCACAGCGGTGACTGCACCCCCGGCCGTCTTCTCTGAAAGTCGCAACCGCGATGTGGCGTCGCTTCGGGACATCGATTTCCGCCGCGGTGTGGGCAACGCCGGCCGTGTGGTCGTGGAGTTGGCCAACAACCAGGTGGGCGTCGACATTCGCCAGCAAGGTCAGAACCTGGTGGTCGAGTTTCTCAAGACCTCCTTGCCCGAAGGCCTGCGCCGTCGCCTCGACGTCAGCGACTTCGGCACGCCGGTTCAAAGCGTGACGACCTCCCAGGCAGGTGACCGTGTTCGCATGGTGGTGGCACCCACCGGCAATTGGGAGCATTCGGCCTACCAGAGCGACAACCAGTTTGTGCTCGAAATCCGCGAGCAGAAGATCGACTCCAGCAAGCTGACACAAGGTCCTGGCTACAACGGCGAGAAGCTCTCGCTCAACTTTCAAAACATCGAAGTCCGTTCGTTGCTGCAAGTCATTGCCGACTTCACCAATTTCAACGTGGTGACGTCCGACTCGGTCACTGGATCGGTGACGCTGCGCCTGAAGGATGTGCCGTGGGACCAGGCGCTGGACATCATTCTCCAGGCCAAAGGTCTGGGCATGCGCAAGTCTGGCAATGTGTTGTGGATCGCACCCAAAGACGAGATTGCCGCGCGAGAGAAGCAGGACCTTGAAGCCCGTGCATCGACAGAGAGCCTGGAGGCTTTGCGCACACAGGGTTTCCAGATGAACTACGCCAAGGCGGTGGACATCGCGGCGCAACTAACCTCGTCAGGCAGCGGCGGCGGTGGTAGTGGTGGCAACAGCGCCCGTATCCTGTCCGATCGCGGCAGCGTGATCTCCGAGCCCCGGACCAATCAGCTGTTCGTGACCGACATCCCGTCCAAGCTGCAGCAGGTTCAAGACCTGATTGCCAAGCTGGACATTCCGATTCGCCAGGTGATCATCGAAGCGCGCATCGTCGAAGCAGACGACAGCTTCGGCAAGTCACTGGGTGTGCGGCTGGGCGGTGGTGTTCGTGGATTCGGTGTGGGCTCGGTCAACGGCAACGCGGTGCAGGGCAACTTCGGCTCCACCTACGGGGCGGTGTCCACGGGCCCGACGCAGACTTCCCAGCCTTTTGTGAGCCTTCCGGCCAATCCGAGCAATGCGCTGGCAGCTTCGTACGCGTTGTCGCTGTTCAGCCCGAATGCATCACGTTTCCTGAGCCTGGAGATCTCGGCGCTCGAATCCGATGGCAAGGGACGCATCGTGTCGAGCCCGCGTGTGGTCACTGCCGATCAGGTGAAAGCCCTCATCGAACAAGGCACGGAGTTTCCCTACCAAACGGCCACCTCCAGCGGAGCCACGGCCATTGCGTTCCGCAAGGCGAACCTGAAGCTGGAAGTCACGCCACAGATCACGCCGGAAGGCAACATCATTCTGGACCTGGACATCAACAAGGACAGCCGTGGTGAATCGACACCCGACGGCATTGCCATCAACACCAAGCACGTGCAAACCCAGGTGCTGGTGGAGAACGGTGGCACCGTGGTGATCGGTGGCATTTTCGAGCAGACCGAGCGAGACCAGGTGAACAAGGTGCCGCTGCTGGGAGACCTTCCTGGCGTGGGCAACCTGTTCAAGTCGCGCGAGCGGATCAACAACAAGTCGGAACTGCTCATCTTCATCACTCCGCGCGTGCTGGGTCGATCCGCGATCAATTGAGCGCCACCTCCTGTTTCCTGATCGGCTTGCCCGGCTCGGGCAAGTCGACGGTGGGTAGGCAGCTGGCCCGCCGCATCGATCTCCCCTTTTTTGACTCCGACCACGTGATCGAACAGCGATTGGGCTGTTCGATCCGCGAGTTTTTCGAGCGCGAAGGGGAAGACCGCTTTCGAGACATCGAGTCGGCGATCCTGGACGAACTCACCGCCGGGCCTGCCTGTGTGGTGTCCACCGGTGGTGGATCTGTGTTGCGCAACGAGAACCGGGAACACCTCCACCAGCGCGGCTCCGTTGTGTACCTCCGCTCGACGCCCGAAGAGGTGTTCCGTCGGCTGCGATACGACCGCAACCGTCCCCTGCTGCAGGTGGCAGACCCCTTGCAGCGACTGAAAGATCTCTATTCGGTGCGTGATCCTCTGTACCGGGAGACAGCGCATTTCGTGATTGAGACCGGCAGGCCTTCGGTGGCCATGCTGGTGAACATGATCGTGATGCAGCTGGAGCTTGCCGGCGTGGTGGCGCCCGGCGCAGTGCCACCCCAGCACTGAGCCAGGCGGCCGGCACTCCGGCAGTCAGGGCATAAACTCGGAGCCCATGACGACACAAGCCACCTTCCCCGCGCACGAGCGTGTGAGCATTGCCCTCGGTGATCGGAGCTACCCCATCGACATCGGATCGGGCCTGCTCGATGCTGCGGACAGTTTTGCGAATCTGCCCACCGCGCACAGCGCCATGATCGTGACCAACGAAACGGTCTCGCCGCTGTATGCCCAGCGCCTTGAAAGGGCGCTCGCGCCACGTTATCCCCGCATTCACACGGTGTGCCTGCCCGACGGCGAAGCCCACAAGAACTGGGAGACCTTGAATCAGATCTTTGATGCGCTTCTGTCCCAAGGCTGCGACCGCAAGACGGTGATGTTCGCGCTGGGCGGTGGCGTCGTGGGTGACATGACGGGCTTTGCCGCGGCCAGCTACATGCGTGGCGTGCCGTTTGTTCAAGTGCCGACCACGCTGCTGGCGCAGGTGGATTCGTCGGTCGGAGGCAAGACGGCCATCAACCACCCGCTGGGCAAGAACATGATCGGGGCCTTCTACCAGCCGCAGCTGGTGTTGTGCGATCTGGATACGCTCAGCACCTTGCCCTCCCGCGAACTCAGTGCGGGGCTGGCCGAGGTCATCAAATACGGCCCGATTGCCGACATGGCCTTCTTCGACTGGATCGAAGCGAACATGGATGCGCTCATCGCACGCGACCCCGCCGCGCTGGCTCATGCGGTCAAACGCAGCTGTGAGATCAAGGCCTGGGTGGTGGGGCAGGACGAGCGCGAGGCCGGCCTGCGCGCCATCCTGAACTTTGGACACACCTTCGGCCACGCCATCGAGGCGGGGATGGGCTACGGTGCCTGGCTGCATGGCGAAGCCGTGGGTTGCGGCATGGTGATGGCGGCACGGCTCTCTCAGCGGCTGGGCGGGGTGGATGCGGCCTTTGTTGAACGCCTCACGCGCCTGGTGCAAGCGGCGGGACTGCCCACGGTGGCGCCTGTGCTGGATGTGCAAGACAACCTGGGCCGATACCTCGCGCTGATGCAGGTCGACAAAAAATCGGAGGCCGGCGAGATCAAGTTCGTGGTGCTGGACCGCCCGGGCAGCGCGGTGGTGCGCGGCGCGCCCGATGCGCTGGTGGCGCGGGTGATCGCTGACAGCGTGCGGCTCTGATGGAGCGGCTGCCGAAGCCACCGGTGCCCGGCCTGGCCGCGTATGCGTGCGACCCGGCTCGCAGCCGGGGACGCCGTTACCCGGAAGCGGAGGCGCCCACGCGCACCGCCTTTCAGCGTGATCGCGATCGTGTCATCCATTCCACGGCATTTCGCCGCCTGGTCTACAAAACCCAGGTGTTTCTGAACCACGAAGGTGACCTGTTCCGCACCCGCCTGACCCATTCTCTCGAAGTTGCGCAGCTCGGGCGCAGCATTGCGAGGTCGCTGCAGCTCAACGAGGATCTGGTGGAAGGCATTGCGCTGGCGCACGACCTGGGGCACACCCCGTTCGGACACGCGGGCCAGGACGCATTGAACGCCTGCATGCAGTCCCTCTCTCCCAGTGACCTGGCGGAGAACGGCGGCGGTTTTGAGCACAACTTGCAGAGCTTGCGCGTGGTGGACGAGCTTGAGGAGCGGTACCCGTCGTTTGACGGACTGAACCTGTGCTTCGAGACCCGCGAGGGCATCCTCAAGCACTGCTCGCGCGCCCACGCACAACGGCTTGAACGACAGGAGCCCAACGGCGTGGCGGCCCGATTTCTCAACGGTGGATCGCCGAGTCTGGAAGCGCAGCTGTGCAACCTCGCCGATGAGATCGCCTACAACGCACACGACATCGACGACGGAGTGCGCTCGGGTTTGCTCACGTTGGAGCAACTCGACGACGTGCCCCTGTTCGCGCATTACCGGCAGCAGGCGCTGAAAGCGCACCCCACGCTGGCTGGCCGACGCCTGTTGTTCGAATCGATCCGCCTGATGCTCAGCGATCAGGTCTACGACGTCATCGACCACACCCGCCTGCGCCTGGAAGAGCACGGTTTGATCGATGCCGATGCTGCACGCCGTCTGCCTTTGTTGGTGGGGTTCTCACCCGAGATGCGCGACCGTTCGCAGGTGCTCAAGACCTTCCTGTTGCGCAACCTCTACCGCCACCCCCAGGTGATGGAAACCACCGGCCGTGCGCGGCAGGTGGTGAGCGATCTGTTCGACCGTTACCTGAGTGCGCCGCAGGAACTTCCCGAGGCGCATGGCCGCAGCCAGCAGCACGCGCGCGCCGTGGCCGACTACATCGCCGGCATGACCGATCGTTTCGCCATCCGGGAACACGAGCGTCTGTTCGGAACCGTGGTCTTTCCCTGAGCCGAACCGGTCCCGCCGCGCCATGACGCCCCGCGAAGACCCGGCTTCCCGGCGGACCGCCGCCATCGTGTTTGCCGTGGGCGTCTCCTGCGCCCTGCACATCGGCAAGTTGCCGGTCGCCATTCCCGTTTTGCGCGACGCCCTGCAACTCACGCTGGTGCAGGCGGGCTTTCTGTTGTCGCTGGTGCAGCTCGCCGGCATGACCCTGGGTCTGGCGGTCGGGCTCATGGCCGACCGGCTCGGGCCAAGGCGAGTCATGTTGATCGGCCTGGTGCTGCTCGGGCTGGGCAGCGCGCTGGGCGCCGTGGCGCCGGGCATCGAGGTGCTTCTGGTGTCCCGTGTGGTGGAAGGCGTGGGTTTTCTGCTCGCGGTGCTGCCCGCGCCGGGCCTGTTGCGCCGGCGCGTGTTGCACGCGCCCACACTGTCGCGTGCTTTGGGTTGGTGGGGCGCTTACATGCCGCTGGGCACCGCGCTGGCGTTGTTGCTGGGCGGTGCGCTCATTGGGCAGATCGGTTGGCGATGGGTCTGGTTGGCGCTGTCGTTGATGTCGCTGGCCTCGGTCGTGCTCCTGGCGCGCAGCGTCGCGCCCGAGAAGATGTCGGCCGCCAAGGGAGCTGAAGCCTGGGGCCCGCGTTTGCGGAAAACACTGAAAGCGCCGGGACCCTGGTGGGTGGCGCTCGCGTTCTTTCTGTATTCCGGCCAATGGCTGGCGGTCATCGGGTTCTTGCCTTCCATCTATGCGCAGGCCGGATACACGGCGGCGGCGGTGGGTGGCTTCAGTGCACTGGCCGCCGGCATCAACATGGTGGGCAACATCGGCGCTGGCCGGTTGCTGGCGCGGGGTGTGCGCCCTGGCGTGTTGTTGGCCAGTGGTTTTTGCGCCATGGGGCTTGGCTCCGTGATCACGTTTGCAGCGGCAGGGCATCCCGTGGCGCAATACCTGGCCGTGCTGGTGTTCTCAGGCGTGGGCGGGCTGATCCCCGGCACCTTGTTCGGTCTGGCGGTGGTGCTGGCGCCGGGCGAAGACACCGTGTCCACCACGGTCGGCTGGATGCAGCAGTTCTCGGCTCTTGGCCAGTTCATCGGCCCGCCGCTGGTGGCCTGGGTCGCCACCCTGGCCGGTGGCTGGCAGTCCACCTGGTGGGTCACGGGCGCTTCGTCTGTGCTGGGGCTGCTGCTGGCTGGCCGCCTGCAAGCGGCGTGGCACCAGCGGGGTGGTGTCTAATCGGGGTCAGTCTAATCGGGGTCAGATTCCAATTTCCCAGCTTCCCAAACGCCATGGCCCGCCTTCCTCGCCTCACCGTTGCCGGATATCCCCACCACGTGATCCAGCGCGGCAACAACCGCCAGCCCATCGTCAAGACCGATGCCGACCGCGAGGTGCTGCTCGAACTCATGGGCGAAAACGCGAAAAAGCACCAGGTGGCGATCAACGCCTATGTGCTGATGGACAACCACTTCCACTTGCTGCTCACACCCGAGACAGGCGAGGGTGTGCCGCTGATGATGCAGGCGGTGGGCAGGCGCTACGTGCGGTACTTCAACGACCTGTACCAGCGCACCGGCACGCTGTGGGAGGGGCGGTACAAGTCCACCCTGATCCAGACCGACCGTTACCTGCTGGCCTGCATGGCGTACCTGGACCTGAACCCCGTGCGCGCGGGCATCGTCAACGATCCCAAGCAATACGTCTGGTCCAGCCACCGCCACTTCATCGGACAGACCAGCGACCGGCGGGTGACGCCCCATCCCTTGGTGTGGAGTCTGGGGAACACGCCCTTTGCGCGGGAGGCGGCCTACACCGAATTGGTGCGTGCCGGGCTCGCCGCCGATGCACAACAGGCGATCACGCACGCCACACTGCACGGCTGGGCGCTGGGCGACGAAGGCTTTGTGGAGACCCTGCAGAAGCAGACAAGTCGGCGAATCAGCGAAGCGCGCGCCGGTCGACCTCCGATGCCACCTTCGGACGGAGGCTGATCACGATGTGCGGCGGTGCAGCTCCGCTCGGACTTGATCTGTCCCCAATTAAGATCGATCTGAAAATCGTGCGCACGAAATTGGAATCTGACCCCCATTAATCTGCTTGGCATTGTTGTTGCAATGCAATATGCTCCCCAGTCCGCGATTTGCATCAACGCCCCACGAACCGAGAAGGAAGCGCCATGACCACGGCAGCCGAGCAACAGCACCTCCAGCAACACGGTCTGTACGACCCTTCCAACGAGCACGACGCCTGTGGCGTCGGTTTCGTGGCGCACATCAAGGGCGAAAAGAGCCACGGCATCGTGCAGCAGGGCTTGAAGATTCTGGAAAACCTGGACCACCGGGGCGCGGTCGGTGCCGACAAGCTCATGGGCGACGGCGCAGGTCTGTTGATCCAGTTGCCCGACGCGCTGTACCGGGAAGAAATGGCCGCGCAGGGCGTCACCCTGCCGCCGGCCGGCGAGTACGGTGTCGGCATGATCTTCATGCCCAAGGAGCACGCGAGCCGTCTGGCCTGCGAGCAGGAAATGGAGCGCGCCATTGCCGCCGAAGGCCAGGTGCTGTTGGGCTGGCGCAATGTGCCGGTGAACCGCGACATGCCGATGTCGCCCACCGTGCGCGAAAAGGAACCCATCATTCGCCAGGTCTTCATCGGCCGTGGCAACGACGTGATCGTGCAGGACGCGCTGGAGCGCAAGCTGTATGTGATCCGCAAGACGGCCAGTGGCGCGATCCAGCGCCTCAAGCTCACGCACAGCAAAGAGTATTACGTGGTCAGCATGAGCAGCCGCACCGTGGTCTACAAGGGCCTGCTGCTGGCCGATCAGGTGGGCACCTACTTCCGCGATCTGCAAGACGAGCGTTGCGTCTCTGCCCTCGGTCTGGTGCACCAGCGCTTCTCCACCAACACCTTCCCCGAATGGCCACTGGCCCACCCCTACCGCTATGTGGCGCACAACGGCGAGATCAACACCGTCAAGGGCAACTACAACTGGATGAAGGCGCGCGAGGGCGTCATGTCCTCGCCCGTGCTGGGCGCCGACCTGCAGAAGCTGTATCCAATCAGCTTTGCCAGCCAGTCCGACACCGCCACGTTCGACAACTGCCTGGAGCTGCTGACCATGGCGGGTTACCCGCTGGCCCAGGCCGTGATGATGATGATCCCCGAGCCCTGGGAGCAGCACACCACCATGGACGAGCGCCGCAAGGCGTTTTACGAATACCACGCCGCCATGATGGAGCCGTGGGACGGCCCGGCTTCCATCGTCTTCACCGACGGCCGCCAGATCGGCGCCACGCTCGACCGCAACGGCCTGCGTCCTTCGCGTTACTGCATCACCGACGACGACTTCGTGATCATGGGCTCCGAGTCCGGCGTGCTGCCCGTGCCCGAAAACAAGATCGTGCGCAAGTGGCGCCTGCAGCCCGGCAAGATGTTCCTGATCGACCTGGAGCAGGGCCGCATGATCGACGACGAGGAGCTCAAGGCCAACCTCGCCAACAACAAACCCTACAAGCAGTGGATCGACAATCTGCGCATCCGCTTGGACGATGTGGACACCCCGGTGGCCGGTGAATCGGCGCAAGAGCAGCGCATCAGCGCCACCGAGCCGCAGACTGGCGGCATGGAAAACGTCGCCCCCGAGTTGCTGGACCGCCAGCAGGCGTTTGGATACACGCAGGAAGACATCAAGTTCCTGATGAGCCCCATGGCCGCCAATGGCGAAGAGGGCATCGGGTCCATGGGCAACGACAGCCCGCTGGCCGTGCTCTCCGACAAGAACAAGCCGCTGTACAACTACTTCAAGCAGTTGTTCGCGCAAGTGACCAACCCGCCGATCGACCCGATCCGCGAAGCGATCGTGATGTCGCTGGTGTCTTTCATCGGCCCCAAGCCCAACCTGCTCGACATCAACCAGGTCAACCCGCCGATGCGCCTGGAAGTGAGCCAGCCCGTGCTGGACTTCGCCGACATGGCCAAGCTGCGCGACATCGAATCGGCCACGCAGGGCAAGTTCCGCAGCCACACGCTGGACATCACCTATCCCGCAGACTGGGGTCGTGAAGGTGTTGAAGCCAAGCTGGCCTCGTTGTGCGCCGGCGCGGTGGACGCGATCAAGAGTGGCAAGAACATCCTGATCATCAGCGACCGATCGATCAGCGCCACGCAGATCGCCATTCCCGCGTTGCTGGCTCTGTCCGCCATCCACCAGCACCTGGTGCGCGAAGGTCTGCGCACCACGGCCGGCCTGGTGGTGGAAACCGGTACTGCGCGCGAAGTGCACCACTTCGCTGTGCTCGCGGGCTACGGCGCCGAGGCCGTGCACCCCTACCTGGCCATGGAAACGCTCAACGCGATTCACAAAGGCCTGCCGGGCGACCTGAGCGCCGAGAAGGCGATCTACCAGTACGTCAAGGCCATCGGCAAGGGCCTGTCCAAGATCATGTCCAAGATGGGCGTGTCGACCTACATGTCCTATTGCGGCGCGCAGCTGTTCGAAGCCATCGGCCTGAACAGCGCCACCGTGGAGAAGTACTTCACTGGCACCTCCAGCCGCGTGGGCGGCATTGGCGTGTTCGAAATCGCCGAGGAAAGCATCCGCATGCACAAGGCGGCCTTCGGCGACGACCCGGTGCTCGCCACCATGCTCGACGCCGGCGGCGAATACGCCTGGCGCGCCCGCGGTGAAGAGCACATGTGGACGCCCGACGCCATCGCCAAGCTGCAGCACAGCACGCGCGCCAACAACTGGAACACCTACAAGGAATACGCGCAGCTCATCAACGACCAGAGCCGCCGCCACATGACCCTGCGCGGCCTGTTCGAGTTCAAGATCGATCCCGCCAAGGCCATCCCGATCGACGAAGTGGAACCGGCGAAAGAGATCGTCAAGCGTTTCGCCACCGGCGCCATGTCGCTCGGCTCCATCTCCACCGAGGCGCACGCCACGCTGGCCGTGGCCATGAACCGCATCGGCGGCAAGAGCAACACGGGCGAGGGCGGTGAAGACGCGCTGCGTTACCGCAACGAGCTCAAGGGCATCCCGATCAAGCAGGGGCAGACCATGTCCGACCTGCTGGGCAAGGACACCTTTGAAGTCGACTACGTGCTGCAGGCCGGCGACTCCATGCGCTCCAAGATCAAGCAGGTGGCCTCGGGCCGTTTCGGTGTCACGGCCGAGTACCTCAACAGCGCTGACCAGATCCAGATCAAGATGGCCCAGGGCGCCAAGCCCGGCGAGGGCGGTCAGCTGCCCGGCGGCAAGGTGAGCGACTACATCGGCAAGCTGCGCCACAGCGTGCCGGGCGTGGGCCTCATCAGCCCGCCGCCGCACCACGACATCTACTCCATCGAAGACCTGGCGCAGCTGATTCACGACCTGAAGAACGTGGCGCCGCATTCCAGCATCAGCGTCAAGCTGGTCTCTGAAATCGGTGTGGGCACCATCGCCGCGGGCGTGGCCAAGTGCAAGGCCGACCACGTGGTGATCGCCGGCCACGACGGTGGCACCGGCGCTTCGCCCTGGTCGTCCATCAAGCACGCCGGCAGCCCGTGGGAAATCGGTCTGGCCGAAACGCAGCAAACGCTGGTGCTCAACCGCCTGCGCAGCCGCATCCGTGTGCAGGCCGACGGCCAGATGAAGACCGGTCGCGACGTCGCCATCGGCGCGCTGCTGGGCGCCGACGAATTCGGCTTCGCCACCGCACCGCTGGTGGTCGAGGGCTGCATCATGATGCGCAAGTGCCACCTCAACACCTGCCCGGTGGGGGTGGCCACGCAAGATCCGGCGCTGCGCAAGAAATTCAGCGGCAAGCCCGAGCACGTGGTGAACTACTTCTTCTTCATCGCCGAAGAAGTGCGCCAGATCATGGCGCAGCTGGGCATCCGGAAGTTCGACGACCTGATCGGCCGCGCCGACCTGCTCGACATGAAGCAGGGCGTCGAACACTGGAAAGCGCGCGGCCTTGACTTCAGCCGCCTGCTGGCCCTGCCCAACGTGCCGGCCGACGTGCCGCGCCTGCACACGCAGGAGCAGGAACACGGTCTGGACAAGGCGCTGGACAACATCCTGATCGCCAAATCGCGCGCGGCCATCGACAAAGGCGAGCGTGTCCAGTTCATCGAGGTGGCGCGCAACGTCAACCGCTCGGTGGGCGCCATGCTCTCGGGCGCGGTGACCAAGGTGCACCCCGAGGGGCTGCCGGACGATTCCATCCGCATCCAGCTCGAGGGCACAGGCGGCCAGTCGTTCGGCGCTTTCCTGGCCAAGGGCATCACGCTGTATTTGATCGGTGATGCCAACGACTACACCGGCAAAGGCCTCTCCGGTGGCCGCGTGGTGGTGCGCCCGAGCATCGACTTCCGTGGCGAAGCCGCGCGCAACATCATCGTTGGCAACACCGTGATGTACGGCGCCACCACCGGTGAAGCCTTCTTCAGTGGTGTGGCCGGCGAGCGCTTCGCGGTACGCCTCTCCGGTGCCACGGCGGTGGTCGAAGGCACGGGCGACCACGGTTGTGAATACATGACCGGCGGCACCGTGGTGGTGCTGGGCAAGACCGGGCGCAATTTCGCCGCCGGCATGAGCGGCGGCGTGGCCTATGTGTACGACGAAGACGGTCAGTTCGCCAAACGCTGCAACACCGCCATGGTCAGCATGGAGAAAGTGCTGTCTGCCAAAGAGCAGGAAGCCACCATGGACAAGGCGATCTGGCACCGCGGTCAGAGCGACGAAGCGCAGTTGAAGAAGCTGCTCGAAGAGCACAACCGCTGGACCGGCAGCAAGCGCGCGCGCGAACTGCTGGACACCTGGGCGCAGTCGCGCGAGAAGTTCGTGAAGGTCTTCCCGAACGAGTACAAGCGCGCGCTGGGTGAAATCCACGCCCGAAAGAACGCTGCTGAGGTGACCACCAAGGCCCAGGCCACGGCGAAAAAAGCCACCGTCGCCGCCAAATAAGCCAACGCAATCGAAGGACACGCATCATGGGAAAAGTCACCGGCTTCATGGAATACGAGCGTCTGGAAGAGGGCTACAAGCCCGTGCCCGAGCGCCTGAAGCACTACAAGGAATTCGTCGTTGCGCTGGATGACCAGCAGTCCAAGGTGCAGGCCGCGCGCTGCATGGACTGCGGCACGCCGTTCTGCAACAGCGGCTGCCCGGTCAACAACATCATTCCGGACTTCAACGACCTCGTGTACCAGGGCGACTGGAAGAACGCGATCACCGTGCTGCACAGCACCAACAACTTCCCCGAGTTCACCGGCCGCATCTGCCCCGCACCGTGCGAGGCCGCCTGCACGCTCAACGTGAACGACGATCCCGTGGGCATCAAGTCGATCGAGCACGCCATCATCGACCGCGCCTGGGCCGAAGGCTGGGTGCAGCCGCAACCGCCGCGCCACAAGACCGGCAAGAAGGTGGCCGTGGTCGGTTCCGGCCCGGCCGGTATGGCCGCTGCCCAGCAGCTCGCGCGCGCCGGCCACGACGTGACCCTGTTCGAGAAGAACGACCGCGTGGGTGGCCTGCTGCGCTACGGCATTCCCGACTTCAAGATGGAGAAGACCCACATCGACCGCCGCGTCGCGCAGATGGAGGCCGAAGGCGTGGTGTTCCGCACCGGCGTCATGGTCGGCACCCTGCCCAAGGACACCAAGGTGACCAACTGGGCGCAGGAGACGATCACGCCCGAGCAGCTGCAGAAGGACTTCGATGCCGTGCTGCTCACGGGCGGTTCCGAACAGAGCCGTGACCTGCCGGTCCCCGGCCGCGACCTCGATGGCGTGCACTTCGCCATGGAATTCCTGCCGCAGCAAAACAAGGTCAACGCGGGTGACAAGCTCAAGGGCCAGTTGCGCGCCGACGGCAAACACGTGATCGTGATCGGTGGTGGCGACACCGGGTCCGACTGCGTGGGCACCAGCACGCGCCACGGCGCCGTGAGCGTGACCCAGTTCGAGGTGATGCCCCAGCCGCCCGAGCAGGAAGACAAGCCCCTGGTGTGGCCTTACTGGCCGCTCAAGCTGCGCACCAGCTCCAGCCACGACGAAAGTGCCGAGAAGGGCATCCTCCAGCGCGAGTTCGCCATTTCCACCAAGGCCTTCAAGGGCGAAAAGGGCAAGGTCACCGGCCTGACCACCGTGCACGTCGAAATGAAAGACGGCAAGCTGGTCGAGATTCCCGGCACTGAAAAAGAGTACAAGGCCGACCTGGTGCTGCTGGCCATGGGCTTTGTGAACCCGGTGGCCAGCATCCTGGACGGCTTCGGCGTGGACAAAGACGCCCGTGGCAACGCCAAGGCCAGCACCGAGTTCACCGGCGGCTACGCCACCAACGTGCCCAAGGTGTTTGCCGCCGGCGACATGCGCCGTGGTCAGAGCCTGGTGGTCTGGGCGATCCGCGAGGGCCGCCAGGCCGCACGCTCGGTCGACGAATTCCTGATGGGTTTTTCTGATCTGCCGCGCTGAAAACAAACGAAACAAAGCGAGCCTCGGGGTTTACCCCAAATCCCGTATCATTCAAAAGGCCGGGCATCGATTGCCCGGTTTTTGTTTGATGCCCACCGACAACGCACCTCCTCTGGTCGAACTGCGCAACCTCACCTTCGGGTACGGGGAGCGCGCCATCCTCGACAACATCACGCTGACCGTGCCCCGCGGCAAGGTCACGGCGCTCATGGGTGCGTCCGGCGGCGGCAAAACCACGGTGTTGCGCCTCATTGGCGGGCAGCTCCGTGCGCAAAAAGGGCAGACGCTCTTTGATGGACAGGACATCACGGTGATGCGGGCCGAAGCCCTGTACGCCGCGCGCCGGCGCATGGGCATGCTGTTCCAGTTCGGCGCACTGTTCACCGACATGAGCGTGTTCGACAACGTCGCCTTTCCACTGCACGAACACACGAAGCTGCCCGAAGCACTGGTGCGCGACATCGTGCTCATGAAGCTCAACGCGGTGGGTCTGCGCGGTGCGCGCGACCTGATGCCGAGCGAACTGTCCGGCGGCATGGCTCGCCGCGTGGCGCTGGCCCGGGCCATCGCGCTCGACCCCGAGCTCGTGATGTACGACGAGCCCTTCGCCGGTCTGGACCCGATTTCGCTGGGCACCGCCGCCCGGCTCATCCGCCAGCTCAACGATGCCATGGGCCTGACCAGCATCGTGGTCTCGCACGATCTGGATGAGACCTTCCACATCGCCGACCAGGTGATCGTGCTGGCCAACGGGAAGATTGCCGCCCAGGGCACCCCTGAGGAAGTGCGCCACAGCGAGGACCCGCTGGTCAAACAGTTCGTCAACGCCTTGCCCGACGGCCCGGTGCGCTTTCACCACCCCGGCCCCAGCCTCGAAGACGACTTCGGCAACGGCCACAAGGAGGCGGCATGACCGTGGCGTGGATCGCCCGCCTGGGCTTCGCGGTGCGCCACCAGATCACCGACATCGGCACATCCACGCGCCTGCTCGCCCGACTGCTGCTGCTGCTGGGCGCGGCCCTGCGCCGCCCGGCGCTGCTGCGCGACCAGATCCACTTTCTGGGCAACCACTCGCTGGCCCTGATCGGTGTCTCGGGCCTGTTTGTCGGCTTCGTGCTTGGCCTGCAGGGCTACTACACGCTGCGCATCTACGGTGCCACCGAAGCGCTGGGCCTGCTGGTCACGCTCTCGCTGGTGCGTGAACTCGGGCCTGTGATCACCGCGTTGCTGTTTGCCGGACGCGCCGGCACCTCGCTCACCGCCGAGATCGGCCTCATGAAAGCCGGCGAACAGCTCAGTGCCATGGAAATGATGGCGGTGGACCCGGTGCGCCGCGTGCTCGCCCCGCGCTTCTGGGCCGGTGTGATCGTCATGCCCTTGTTGGCCGGCATCTTCAGCGCGGTTGGCGTCGTCGGCGGCTGGGTGGTGGGCGTGCTCATGCTGGGTCTGGACGGTGGCGCCTTCTGGAGCCAGATGCAGGGCGGGGTGGACGTGTGGGCCGATGTGGGCAACGGCGTCATCAAGAGCGTGGTGTTCGGTTTTGCCGTGACCTTCGTGGCCTTGCTCCAGGGCTTCAGCGCCCACCCCACGCCCGAGGGCGTGTCGCGCGCGACCACCCGCACCGTGGTGGTGGCCTCGCTGGCCGTGCTGGCGCTCGATTTCATCCTCACCGCCACGATGTTCAGCATCTGAGCGTCATCCGGAGACCAACATGCAAACTTCCAAAAACGACATCTGGGTCGGCCTGTTCGTGCTGATCGGCGCAGTGGCCATCCTGTTCCTGGCCCTGCAGTCGGCCAACCTGCTGAGCCTGAACTTCGAGAAGACCTACCAGGTGGTGGGCCGCTTCGACAACGCCGGCGGCGTCAAGCCCAAGGCCGCAGTGCGCAGCGCGGGTGTGGTGGTCGGGCGGGTTGAGTCGATCACGTTCGACGACACCACTTTCCAGGCCCACATCACCCTGGCACTCGAATCCAGATACAAGTTTCCCAAGGACAGCTCGCTGAAGATCCTCACGAACGGGCTGCTGGGCGAGCAGTACATCGGCATCGAGCCCGGTGGTGATACCGAGAACATCGCCGCGGGCGCCGTGATCACGCAGACGCAGTCGGCGGTGATCCTGGAGAACCTGATCAGCCAGTTTCTCTTCAACAGCGCGGCCAACAGCGGCGACGCCAAGCCCGCCGAGTAAGCCCAGCAGGGCTTTTGGCGGCGCTTGCGGACAAGACGCCGCAACCTGACAAGAATGCAGCCTGCTGAAGCAACAACGACGCAACAACGATTCGGGCGCAGCGCCCAGGGGGTTCCATGATGAAAAACAAACTCAAGCACACCGGCCGGTCCCCGGCTCTGCTGGCCAGCGCCCTGGCCCTGGCGGTGCTCACCGGTTGTGCCACGGGCCCCGATGCCAACCCGCAAGATCCGCTGGAGCCGTTCAACCGCGGTGTGTACCGCTTCAACGACGCCGTGGACACGGCGGTGCTCAAACCGGTGGCCACGGTCTACAAAGACGTCACCCCCAGCCCGGTGCAGACGGGCGTGAACAACTTCTTCAACAACCTGGGCGACCTGTGGTCGGCGGCCAATGCGGGTCTGCAACTGCGCCCGCGCGAAGCCACCGAAAACCTCATGCGCTTCAGCGTGAACAGCGTGTTCGGCCTGGCCGGCGTGCTGGACATCGCGACCGAAATGGGCATTCCCCGCACCCGTCTGGACTTTGGTCAGACCCTGGGCCGCTGGGGTGCGCCTTCCGGCGCCTACCTCGTGCTGCCGATCTTCGGACCTTCGTCCGTGCGTGACGGCACCGGCCTGGTGGTCGACATGAGCGTGGATCCGGTCTCCGGCATGAACGACGTGTCGGCGCGCAATTCGCTCACCGCGCTGCGCGTGGTCGACACCCGCGCAGGCCTGCTGCGCGCCAGTTCGCTGCTGGAAGAGGCCGCACTCGACAAATACAGCTTCACACGCGATCTCTACCTCAACCGCCGCCAAAGTCAGATCGATGACATGATTGACAAGGGTATCGGCCTGGATGATGGGGAGTGAGGGCGAGTGAGGCGCCGATACGTCTCGCAACGAATGCAGTGGAACTGCTTCATATTTCTGCCCCTCTGATGCACTACGCTGCATTTTCTGCAGTCGGGCCCTTGGCCTCCAAAGGAAAACAACCATGATGAAACGCCGCTCCTGGCTCTCCGCCCTCGTGATCACCGCCGCTGGTGTGATGTCTCTGCCCGCTCTGGCGCAGGAAGAGGCACCCGATGCCTTGGTCAAGCGCATTTCCAGCGACGTGCTGGCCTCGGTGAAGGCCGATCCCGCCATCCAGGCTGGCGATGTGAACCGCATCGTGGCGCTGGTGGATTCCAAGATCCTGCCCAGCGTGAACTTCACGCGCATGACGTCCTCGGCGGTCGGTCGCTTCTGGCGCCAGGCCACACCCGAGCAGCAAAAGCAGCTGCAGGACGAGTTCAAGATCCTGCTCGTGCGAACCTACTCGGGTGCGCTCGGTGAGGTGAAAGACCAGACCGTGACCTTCAAGCCCATGCGCTCCAAGCCCGAAGACACCGAGGTGGTGGTGCGCTCCGAAGTGCGTGGCAAGGGCGATCCGATCCAGCTCGACTACCGCATGGAAAAAACGGCCACCGGCTGGAAGATCTATGACATCAACGTGCTTGGTGTCTGGCTGGTGGAAACCTACCGCACCCAGTTCGCGCAGGAAATCAACGCCAAGGGCATCGATGGCCTGATCGCGTCGCTGGTCCAGCGCAACAAGTCCAACGTCGCCAAGACCAGCTGATCCGTGACGTCTGCCCTGTCCATGGTCGCTGACCCTGTGGCCTTTGCGGCGGCTCTGCCGGCAGAGGTCACGCTGGCCGACGCCGGCAAGACCCTGGTGGAGCTCCAGCACGCGCTGTCCCAGCAGGTCGGCCCGGTGGTGATGCTCGATGCGGCTTCGCTGCGCGTGTTTGACTCATCGGCCGTGGCCGTGCTGCTCGAGCTGCGCCGCCAGCTGCGGGCGCAGGGCAAGACGCTGCAGGTGAGCAACTGGCCGCGGCGGCTGGAAAGCCTCATGGGCCTGTATGGCGTGAGCGAGTTGCTCGCGCCCTGAGCGCTTTGGGAGCGCCACTGGCGCTGGGCCTGGCCCCGTGTCCCGTGCGGACACCCCACCGGGCCTAAAATACGCGGTTCCCCAACCGCCGCCCGATGCCTTGTGCGCGGCCCATGACCTCCGTGGTTTCCTCGCGCATGCCCGCCGTTTCCTTCCAAGACGTCTCCAAAAGCTACCCGTCCTCGCGCGGCACCGTGCAGGCACTGCAGTCGGTGTCGTTCGATATCGAGGCCGGTGAATTTTTCGGCCTGCTCGGCCCCAACGGCGCCGGCAAGACCACGTTGATCAGCATCCTGGCCGGTCTTGCCCGTGCCTCGTCGGGCCGCGTGCTGGTGCACGGCAGCGACGTGCAGACCGATTACCAGGCCGCGCGCCGCCAACTCGGCGTGGTGCCGCAAGAACTGGTGTTCGACCCCTTTTTCAACGTGCGCGAGGCCTTGCGCATCCAGTCGGGCTACTTCGGCATCCAGCGCAATGACGCCTGGATCGACGAGCTGCTCGAAGGCCTGGGCCTCACCGACAAGGCCAACGCCAACATGCGCCAGCTTTCGGGCGGCATGAAGCGCCGGGTGCTGATCGCGCAGGCGCTGGTGCACAAGCCGCCGGTGATCGTGCTCGACGAACCCACCGCCGGTGTGGACGTGGAGCTGCGCCAGACCTTGTGGCAGTTCATCTCCGATCTCAACAAGCGCCTGGGCAGCACGGTGCTGTTGACCACGCATTACCTCGAAGAAGCCGAGGCGCTGTGCGGGCGCATCGCCATGCTCAAGCAGGGCAGGGTGGTGGCGCTCGAATCCACTTCGGCCTTGCTGTCGCGCGCCGCATCCAACGTGTTGCGTTTCAAGACCGACGCGGCCTTGCCCATCGATCTGGCCGTTCAGGCTCGCATCACCGGCCGTGTGGTGCAGCTGCCGGCCAACGACGCGCTGGCGGTCGAGCGCATCCTGGCCCGCTTGCGCGAGGCGGGGGTGGCGCCCGAGGACATCGAGATCCGCAAGGCCGATCTGGAAGATGTGTTCCTCGACCTCACGGGCGCACAGCCTCGGGCAACGAACCCTGTCGAGGTGCCAGCATGACCGGGTGGCAGACGCTCTTCTACAAGGAAGTGCTGCGTTTCTGGAAGGTGGGCTTCCAGACCGTGGCCGCGCCGGTGATCACCGCCATCCTGTACCTGATGATCTTCGGCCACGTGCTCGAAGACCGGGTGCAGGTGTACGACTCGGTGAGCTACACCGCTTTCCTGCTGCCCGGGCTGGTGATGATGAGCGTGCTGCAGAACGCGTTCGCCAACAGCTCGTCGTCGCTGGTGCAGAGCAAGATCATGGGCAACCTGGTGTTCCTGCTGCTCACGCCGCTGTCGCACCGCGCCTGGTTCGTGGCCTACGTGGGTTCGTCCATCGTGCGTGGCCTGGCCGTGGGCACCGGCGTGATGGTGGTGACCTGGTGGTTCGCGCAGCCTTCGCTCGTGGCGCCGCTGTGGATCCTGGCGTTCGGCTTCATGGGCGCGGCCTTGTTGGGCGCGCTCGGTTTGATTGCCGGCCTGTGGGCCGAGAAGTTCGACCAGATGGCCGCGTTCCAGAACTTCATCATCGTGCCCATGACCTTCCTCTCGGGCGTGTTCTACTCGATCCACTCCCTGCCGGCGTTCTGGCAACAGGTGAGTCACCTCAACCCGTTTTTCTACATGATCGACGGCTTTCGCTATGGCTTCTTCGGCAAAAGCGACGTGTCCCCCTGGATCAGCCTGACGTTGGTGGGTGGGGCGCTCGCCATCGTGAGCGCGATCGCGCTGCACCTGCTCAAGACCGGCTACAAAATTCGCCACTGACATGACCGCTGAACAACTGCAATCGCTCATCGCCGCCGGCCTGCCGTGCGAACACCTCGAAGTCACCGGTGACGGTCGCCACTGGGCTGCGGTGATCGTGTCGCCCGCCTTTGAAGGCCTGCGCCTGATCAAGCGCCACCAGGCCGTCTACGGCACGCTGGGCGGTCGCATCCAGACCGACGAGGTGCACGCCTTGTCGATGAAGACCTACACCCCCGCCGAATGGGCGGCCCAACCCTGAACCGGCAGCGTTTCATGGACAAACTCCGAATCACGGGCGGCCGTACGCTGCAAGGCGAAGTCACCATCTCCGGCGCGAAGAACGCCGCGCTGCCCGAGCTGTGCGCCGCGCTGCTCACCGCCGACCCGGTCACGCTGAACAACGTGCCGCGCCTGCGCGACGTGGCCACCATGCGCCAGCTGCTCGACAACATGGGCGTGCAGACGCAGACCCACGGCGAGCGCGGTGGCATCACCCTGCAGGCGGCCGATCCGATCCTGGCCGAAGCGCCGTACGAACTGGTCAAGACCATGCGTGCGTCGGTGCTGGTCCTGGGACCGTTGTTGGCGCGCTTTGGCCACGCCCGCGTCTCGCTGCCGGGCGGTTGCGCCATCGGCTCGCGTCCGGTGGATCAGCACATCAAGGGCATGCAGGCCATGGGTGCGGAGATCGTGGTCGAACACGGCTACATGGTCGCCAAGTTGCCCGCGGGCAAGACCCGACTGCACGGTGCGCGCATCGCCACCGACATGGTCACCGTCACCGGCACCGAGAACTTCCTCATGGCCGCCGCGCTGGCCGAGGGCGAGACGCTGCTGGAAAACGCGGCACAGGAGCCCGAGATCGGCGACCTGGCCGAAATGCTGATCGCCATGGGCGCCAAGATCGAAGGACACGGCACCAGCCGCATTCACATCCAGGGCGTGGACCGGCTGCGTGGCTGCACCCACCAGGTGGTGGCCGACCGCATCGAGACCGGCACCTTCCTGTGCGCCGTGGCCGCCACGGGCGGTGACGTGGTGCTGCGCCACGGCCGCGCCGAGCACCTGGACGCGGTGATCGACAAGCTGCACGAGGCTGGTGCCGAGATCGAAGCCGGCAAGGACGCGGGTGGTGATTTCATCCGCGTGCGGGCCTCGGGCCGCCTGAAGGCCCAGAGCTTTCGCACCACCGAGTACCCGGGCTTCCCGACCGACATGCAGGCCCAGTTCATGGTGCTCAATTGCATCGCCGAAGGCACGAGCAAGGTCACCGAGACCATCTTCGAGAACCGCTTCATGCACGTCAACGAACTGGTGCGCCTGGGTGCGCACATCCAGGTCGACGGCAAGATCGCCGTGGTCGAGGGCATTCCGCGTCTGTCGGGTGCCACCGTCATGGCGACCGATCTGCGCGCATCGGCCAGCCTCGTGATTGCCGGCCTGGTGGCCGAGGGTGACACCATCGTCGACCGCATCTACCACCTGGACCGTGGCTACGACCAGATGGAAGAAAAACTGCGCGGCATCGGCGCCGACATCGAGAGGGTCAAATGAAACAGCCCCCACGTTCACTCTGTTCACTGCCCCCCGAGGGGGCGCGCGCCTCCCTTGGGGCGGCCCGGCGGGAGTCGCCATGATCACCCTCGCCCTCTCCAAAGGCCGCATTTTCGACGAGACCCTGCCGCTGCTGAAAGCCGCCGGCATCGAGGTGCTGGAAGATCCCGAAAAATCGCGCAAGCTGATCCTGGCCACCAGCAACCCGGACGTGCGGGTGGTGTTGGTGCGAGCCAGCGACGTGCCCACCTATGTGGAACACGGCGGCGCCGACCTGGGTGTGACCGGCAAGGACACGCTGATCGAGCACGGGGGCCAGGGCTTGTACCAACCGCTGGACCTGAACATCTCGCGCTGCCGCGTCAGCGTGGCCGTGCGTGCCGACTTCGACTATGCCTCGGCCGTGCGCCAGGGCTCGCGCCTGAAAGTGGCCACCAAGTACACCCACATCGCGCGCGAGTTCTTCGCCAGCAAGGGTGTGCACGTGGACCTGATCAAGCTCTACGGCAGCATGGAGCTCGCGCCGCTGACCGGCCTGGCCGACGCCATCGTCGACCTCGTGTCCACCGGCAACACGCTCAAGGCCAACCACCTGATCGAAGTCGAACGCATCATGGACATCAGCGCGCGCCTGGTGGTGAACCAGGCCTCGCTCAAGCTCAAGCAAGCCGCCATCCGCCCGATCATCAACGCCTTCGCCCAAGCCATCGAACAAGGCACACCCGCATGACCTTCACCGCCCGTCCCGCCCGCCTCTCCACCGCCGCCGCCGATTTCGAGGCGCAGTTCGCGGCCCGGCTGCATTGGTCGGCCGAGACCGATGGCGCGATCGAAGAGCGCGTGGCCAGCATCCTGGCGGACGTGAAGTTGCGCGGTGACGCCGCCGTGCTGGAGTACACAGCGCGGTTTGACAGCCTCGATGTGCCGGACCTGAAACAGCTGGAACTCACCCAGACCGAATTGAAGTCAGCTTTCGACAGCCTGCCCGCTGCCCAGCGCGATGCCCTGCAGGCCGCGGCCCGCCGGGTGCGCAGCTACCACGAAGCGCAGAAAAAGGCCGGTGGCGAGAGCTGGAGCTACCGCGACGAAGACGGCACGTTGCTGGGCCAGAAGGTCACCCCGCTGGACCGCGTGGGCATTTACGTCCCGGGTGGCAAGGCAGCCTATCCCTCCAGCGTGCTGATGAACGCCATCCCCGCCCATGTGGCCGGCGTGACCGAGATCATCATGGTGGTGCCCACCCCGCGCGCTGAGAAAAACCCGCTGGTGCTGGCCGCCGCCTTCGTGGCGGGCGTCACGCGCGCCTTCACCATCGGTGGCGCGCAGGCCGTGGCCGCGCTGGCCTACGGCACGGCCACCGTGCCCAAGGTCGACAAGATCACCGGCCCGGGCAACGCCTATGTGGCCAGCGCCAAGAAGCGCGTGTTCGGCACCGTGGGCATCGACATGATCGCCGGCCCGAGCGAAATCCTCGTGCTGGCCGACGGCAGCACGCCCGCCGACTGGGTGGCCATGGACCTGTTCAGCCAGGCCGAGCACGACGAACTCGCACAGAGCATCCTGCTCTGCCCCGACGCCGCCTACATCGACGCGGTGCAGGCCGCCGTCGACCGCCTGCTCAACACCATGCCGCGCGCGTCCATCATCGCCAAGAGCCTGAACGACCGCGGTGCGCTGATCCACACCCGCAGCATGGAAGAAGCCTGCGCGATCAGCAACCGCATCGCGCCCGAACACCTGGAGGTGTCGAGCAACGACCCGCACCGCTGGGAGCCTTTGCTCAAACACGCCGGCGCCATCTTCCTGGGCGCCTACACCAGCGAAAGCCTGGGCGACTACTGCGCTGGCCCCAACCACGTGCTGCCCACCAGCGGCACTGCGCGCTTCTCATCGCCGCTGGGCGTGTACGACTTCCAGAAGCGCAGCAGCCTCATTGAGGTGAGCCAGGCCGGCGCACAGAGCCTGGGTCTCATCGCAGCCGAGATGGCGTATGGCGAAGGTCTGCAGGCGCACGCGCGTGCGGCCGAGATGCGGCTCATCGAAGTGCCACCGATGCGGGGGACCCCATGAGCATGAACCCTTTGAACATGATTCGCCAGGACGTTCAGTCCATGCACGCCTACGCCGTGCAGGACGCCACCGGCATGGTCAAGCTCGACGCGATGGAAAACCCTTATGCGCTGCCGCCCGAACTGCAGGCCGCGCTCGGTGCGCGCCTGGGTGCCGTGGCGGTGAACCGCTACCCGGGCCCACGCGTTGAAGATCTCAAGGCCGCGCTGGCCCGCTACGTGGACCTGCCCGCCGGCTGCAGCCTGATGCTGGGCAACGGCTCGGACGAACTCATTTCGCTGCTGACCCTGGCCTGTGACCTGCCGGGCGCCACGGTGCTGGCGCCGCTGCCGGGTTTTGTGATGTACGCCATGAGCGCACAACTCCAGGGCTTGAAGTTCGTGGGCGTCCCGCTCACGCCCGACTTCGAGTTGGACGAACCCGCCATGCTGGCCGCACTGCGTGAGCACCAGCCCGCCATCACCTACATCGCCTACCCCAACAACCCCACGGCCAACCTGTGGAGCGCCGACACCATCCGCCGCCTGATTGCCGAAGCGGCCGCTTTTGGCGGCTTGGTGGTGATGGACGAGGCCTACCAGCCGTTTTCCACCAGCAGCTGGCTCGACGAAATCCGGGCCAAGCCCGCGGACAACGCCAACGTGCTGCTCATGCGCACACTCTCCAAATTCGGCCTGGCCGGCGTTCGGCTGGGCTACATGCTCGGGCCGCAGGCGCTGGTGCAGGAAATCGACAAGCTGCGCCCGCCGTACAACGTGAGCGTGCTCAATGCCGAATGTGCGCTGTTCGCGCTGGAGCACGCGGACGTGTTCGCTGAGCAGGCCGCGCAGATCTGCGAGCAGCGCACCGTGTTGATCGACGCCCTGCGCCAGATGCCGGGCTTTCAGCCCTTCCCGAGCGACGCCAACATGGTGCTGGTGCGTGTGCCCGATGCGCAACGTTGTTTTGACAGCCTCAAGGCCCAGGGCATTCTGGTGAAGAATGTTTCTAAAATGCACCCACTGCTGACAAACTGTCTGCGGCTGACGGTGGGCACACCGTCGGAAAACGCCTCGCTGATCCGCGCCCTCCAAACCACTCCATGACTTCCACGCCTTCCGCATCCGCCCCCGCAGGAACCCATGACCGCACGGCATTCGTGCAGCGAAACACCTCGGAAACGCAGATCGGCGTGCGTGTGAACCTCGACGGTACCGGTGCCGCCACGTTGTCCACCGGCATCGGCTTCTTTGACCACATGCTCGACCAGATCGCCCGCCACGGGCTGATCGACCTCGAGATCCAGGCCGTCGGCGACCTGCACATCGACGGTCACCACACGGTGGAAGACGTGGGCATCACGCTCGGCCAGGCCTTTGCGAAGGCCGTGGGCGACAAAAAAGGCATTCGCCGCTACGGCCATGCCTACGTGCCGCTGGACGAAGCGCTCTCGCGTGTCGTCATCGATTTTTCGGGCCGCCCGGGTCTGCACATGCGCGTGCCCTTCAAGAGCGGCATGGTGGGCGGTTTCGACACCCAGCTCGCCTTCGAATTCTTCCAGGGCTTCGTCAACCACGCCGGCGTGACCCTGCACATCGACAACCTGCACGGCGAAAACGCCCACCACCAGGCCGAAACCGTGTTCAAGGCGTTTGCCCGCGCCGTGCGCATGGCGCTGGAGCGCGACCCGCGCATGGGCGACGTGATTCCCTCGACCAAAGGTTCGTTGTAACCCCTTCCCGGCCATGAAACGCAAGACAGTCGCCGTGGTGGACTACGGCAGTGGCAACCTGCGCTCCGTCTCGCAGGCCGTGCAACATGTGGCACGCGCCGAAGATGTGGAGGTGCTGGTCACCTCACGCGCGCAGGATGTGCTGGACGCCGACCGCGTGGTGCTGCCGGGCCAGGGCCACATGGCCGATTGCATGAACGAGCTCGCCGCTTCCGGCCTGAAAGACGCCGTGCTGCACGCGGCTGCCAACAAACCGCTGTTTGGCGTGTGCGTGGGCATGCAGATGCTGCTGGACCGCAGCGAGGAAGGTCCGACCGACGGGTTGGGCCTGATCCCCGGCGAGGTGGTGCGTTTCCGGCTCGAAGGGCGTCTTCAGGCCGATGGCAGCCGCTTCAAGGTGCCCCAGATGGGCTGGAACCCGGTGTTTCACGACCTCGGCCGCCCGGTGCACCCGCTGTTCGACGGCATCCGGGATGGCGCCTATTTTTATTTTGTGCACAGCTTCTATGCTCGGCCTGCCCAAGCCTTGCATTGCGTGGGCGAAGCCGACTATGGTGGCCGCTTTGCCGCGGCGATCGCGCGCGACAACATCTTTGCCACCCAGTTTCACCCCGAAAAAAGCGCCGACCAGGGGCTGGCGCTTTACCGCAACTTCCTCTCCTGGAACCCCTAGGCCTTTCACCACACCATCATGCTGCTGATTCCTGCCATTGATCTGAAAGACGGCCAGTGCGTTCGCTTGAAACAAGGCGACATGGACCAATCCACCGTGTTCGGTGAAGACCCGGCGGCCATCGCGCGCAGCTGGGTCGACAAGGGCGCGCGCCGCGTGCACCTGGTGGACCTCAACGGAGCGTTTGCCGGCAAACCGAAGAACGAACAGGCCATCCGCGCCATCCTCAAAGAGGTGGGGTCCGAGGTGGACGTGCAGCTCGGCGGCGGAATCCGAGATCTCGACACCATCGAGCGCTACCTGGATGCCGGCTTGCGCTACGTGATCATCGGCACCGCTGCGGTCAAGAACCCCGGCTTCCTACAGGACGCCTGCACCGCGTTCGGCGGCCACATCATCGTGGGACTGGACGCCAAGGACGGCAAAGTCGCCACCGACGGCTGGAGCAAGCTCACCGGCCACGAGGTGGTCGATCTCGGCAAGAAGTTCGAGGACTACGGTGTCGAAGGCATCATCTACACCGACATCGGCCGCGACGGCATGCTCTCGGGCATCAACATCGAAGCCACGGTGAAGCTGGCGCAGGCGCTGTCCATCCCTGTCATCGCCTCGGGCGGCCTGTCCAACCTCGAAGACATCCGTGCCCTGTGCGCGGTGGAAGACGAGGGCGTCGAAGGCGTGATCTGCGGTCGTTCGATCTACAGCGGCGACCTGGATTTTGAAAGGGCTCAAAACCTTGCAGACGAGTTGAACGGCTGAGCATGCTCGCCAAACGCATCATTCCCTGCCTGGACGTGACCGGTGGCCGCGTGGTCAAGGGCGTCAACTTCGTGGAGCTGCGCGATGCCGGCGACCCGGTGGAAATCGCGGCGCGGTACAACGAGCAGGGCGCCGACGAGCTCACCTTCCTCGACATCACGGCCACCTCCGACGGGCGCGACCTGATCCTGCACATGATCGAAGCGGTGGCCTCGCAGGTCTTCATTCCGCTCACCGTCGGGGGTGGCGTTCGCACCGTGGAAGACGTGCGCCGCCTGCTCAACGCCGGGGCCGACAAGACCAGTTTCAATTCGGCGGCGCTCGCCAACCCGCAGGTGATCCGCGACGCCTCGGCCAAGTACGGTTCGCAATGCATCGTGGTGGCCATCGACGCCAAGCGCCGCCATGGGGACGACCTGGCGCTGCGCGGCGAGGGCTGGGACGTGTACAGCCACGGCGGTCGCAAGAACACCGGCCTGGATGCGGTGGCGTGGGCGCGCCAGATGGCCGAGCACGGCGCCGGCGAGATCCTGCTCACCAGCATGGACCGCGACGGCACGAAATCGGGTTTTGACCTGGCGCTCACGCGCGCCGTGGCCGATGCGGTGGACGTGCCGGTGATCGCCTCGGGCGGCGTGGGCAACCTCGACCACCTGGCTGACGGCGTGCAGCAGGGCGGTGCCGACGCCGTGCTGGCCGCCAGCATCTTCCACTACGGTGAGTTCACCGTGGCGCAGGCCAAGGCCCGCATGGCCGAACGCGGGATCCCGGTCCGGCTCTGACCGGTTTCAGGTCCGGTCGTTGCGCAGCTGGTACTGCCGCTCCAGGCGGTCTTCGAGTTCACCCAGGCTCGCACTGAGACCATTGCCGTTCTGCTCGATCACCTCGGTCATGGCGGCTTGCAGGCGGTCCACCTTCAGGTGCAGCTTCTCGGCCAGATCGATCTCCCGCGCGGCCGTGGCCTGCATCTCGGCTTGCAGGAACGTGCGCAACTCGGTGAAACGGGAGGCCTCGGCCTTGTCGGCCAGCGTGCGTTGCTCCGACGCTTCGCGCGTAACGCGGCGCACTTCCATCATGTGCGTGGTCTGCTGGTAGACCAGCGCGGCCAGAAACACGATCAGCACCACGGCAAGCATCGCCAGGAGCACGAGGCCAAGCGGCGCCTGCACCTCTGTGAAGCCGAAGTTCAAGGCCGTGGGTTGCAGGATCTGGGCGAAGTTGAGTGCCACGAAGCCGGCGACCAGCAGGATGAACAGGATGAGGAGGAGGGTGCGGATTTTCATGGGTTTCCTGTGCGCGTGCTGCGCAGTGGCAAGTGATCGGATCGGGCATCGGTCTCGTCAGAACCGGTCTCATCGTAGCGACTTTGCCCGCGCTGACACATCGGGGCACAAATGCCCATGTTAGATTCGTTGCATGAACTGGTTGGACGAAGTGAAGTGGGATGCGCAGGGCCTCGTGCCCGTGATCGCGCAGGAGGCGGCCACGGGTGATGTGCTCATGTTCGCGTGGATGAACCGCGAGGCGCTGGAGAAAACGGCCGAGTTGGGGCGCGCGGTGTATTTCAGCCGCTCGCGCAACAAGCTGTGGTTCAAGGGCGAAGAGTCGGGCCACGTGCAGACCGTGCACGACATCCGCATGGACTGTGACAACGACGTGGTGCTGCTCAAGGTCACCCAGCTGGGCCACGAGCCCGGTATTGCCTGCCACACGGGTCGTCACAGCTGTTTTTTCCAGCGCCTGGACCGAGATCAGTGGCATGCGGTCGAGCCGGTGCTCAAAGACCCCGAATCCATTTACAAGTGAGCCGCGCATGAACCCCACCGACGACCTGGAGCGTCTGGCCGCCGTGATCGAAAGCCGCAAGCCGGCCAGCGGCGGCAATCCCGAGAAGAGTTATGTCGCCCGGCTGCTGCACAAAGGGCCGGACAGCTTCCTCAAGAAGATCGGCGAAGAAGCCACCGAAGCCGTGATGGCCGCCAAGGACCTGGACCACGGCGGCGACCCGCAAAAGCTGGTGAATGAGGTGGCCGACCTCTGGTTTCATTGCATGATCGCGCTGGCCCACTACCGGCTCGGACCGGCCGATGTGGTGGCCGAGCTGGTGCGCCGCGAAGGCTTGAGCGGCCTGGAAGAAAAAGCCATGCGCAAGGTGCGGGCGCGCGAAGCCGGCACCGAGTCCGATGCCCAATGAGAGGACACCACCATGAGCGACATCATCGACGTTGAACCGGTCGACAGTGAACGCGCCCAGTCCCTCAAGACGATTGGCTGGGTCAGTTACATCCTGCACCTCATCGTGGCGGTGGGCGCGGTGTTGCCCGCCACCCAGCCCGGCGTGGCCTTGCTGATCGTGGCGCTGGTCATCGATCTGGTGAAAAAAGGCGATGCCGAAGGCACCTGGCAGGCCAGCCATTTTTCCTGGCGCATCCGCACCGTGATCTGGGCCGCCGTGCTCTACCTGGTCACGTTGCCGCTGTGGCTGCTCTTTGTGCTGCCGGGCTGGATTGCCTGGGGCGTCATCTCCATCTGGTTCCTCTACCGCATCGTCAAGGGCATGGTGCGCATGAACGCCAACCAGGCCATGCCCGATTGAATACTCTGCGCTGCCGACATGACCGCACACGACCCCAACTGCATCTTCTGCAAGATCATCGCTGGCCAGATTCCGTCGAGGAAGGTGTACGAGGACGAAGACCTCTTTGCCTTCCACGACATCCATCCCTGGGCGCCGGTGCATTTCCTGCTGGTGCCCAAGCTGCACATTGCGTCCATGGCGCAGCTCGGGCCCGAACACGAGCGGCTCATGGGCCGGATGATGGTGCTCGCGCCCAAGCTCGCTACGGAGCAGGGCTGCAACCCGTATCCCGAGGGCGGTTTTCGCATCCTGTGCAACACGGGCAGCGAGGGCGGACAGGAGGTTCACCACCTGCATGTGCATGTGATGGGCGGCCCCAGACCCTGGTTGCGCGGCTGACCTCGCCGCCGTTGGCGCCGCAGCCCGCGGCGACGGTGCTGGAATTGCCTGCCCAACGGGCTTGAACTACTGCACGGGCTTAGAATCCCACCCACAGCGCACTGCGCAACACCTCAATATCTGGAGTAAACCATGGGTTCGTTTTCAATCTGGCATTGGCTCATCGTGCTGCTCATCGTGGTGATGGTGTTCGGTACGAAGAAGCTCAAGAACATCGGCTCTGATCTGGGCGGCGCTGTCAAGGGCTTCAAGGACGGGATCAAGGAAGGCGGACAAAACCCCGCCGACACCGCATCGGCCCCGGCCGGCCAAGTGACCCAGGAAACCCGCGCCGACAAGAACGCCATCGACGTAGAAGCCAAGCAAAAAAGCTGATCTTCCCGAGCGCTGCGGTGACACCACTCGCCGCCTGAGCGTCCACCCCCCAGGCTCGTTCCGAGCCCGAACCGCCCGCAGGATGGCCGACACATGATTGATTTGGGCATTTCCAAACTCGCCCTCATCGGGGCTGTGGCGTTGATCGTCATCGGCCCCGAGAAGTTGCCGCGTGTGGCGCGCACCGTCGGTGCCCTGCTGGGCAAGGCGCAGCGCTATGTGGCCGACGTGAAGTCCGAGGTCAGCCGCTCCATGGAGCTCGAAGAGCTCAAGAAAATGAAGGATTCGGTGACCAGTGCCGCGCGCGACGTGGAGCAGTCGGTGCAGAGCGGCGCCAGCGATTTCGAGAAGTCGTGGTCCGATGCCACCGCCGGGCTCGATGACAGCAACAGTTCGTCCTACAGCTCGAACGACAGCCTCGGTTCACTCGAACCACCGGTGTACAAACACCCCAAAAAGAACTGGCGGCTCAAGCAGAAAGCCATGCCCCAGTGGTTCAAGGCCCGCACCGGGGTGCGTACTCGCACCCAATCCGGCGCGGCCCGCGTGGCCCGCTTTCGGCCCCGCTCCTCTTCCGCCCCCCGCTGATGTCCGACACCGAAAAATCCACCGACGAACTCGCCGGTTCCGAACAACCGTTCGTGCAGCACCTGATGGAGCTGCGGGACAGATTGCTCTACGGTGTCATTGGTCTTGCGATCTGCATGGCCCTGTTGGCGTTCTGGCCCGGCCCCAGCGGATTGATCGACTTGATTGCCGTGCCCATCCGTGCACACATGCCACCGGACGCCAAGCTGATTGCCGTGGGCGTGTTCTCGCCCTTTTTCGTGCCCATCAAGGTGCTGGCCATGGCGGCCCTGCTGCTGTCGCTGCCGTGGTGGATGTACCAGGTGTGGGCCTTCGTGGCGCCGGGCCTCTACAGCCATGAAAAGCGTTTTGCCATCCCGCTGATCGTGCTGGGCAGCTTGCTGGCTTACGTGGGCATCGGTTTTGTCCAGTTCTTCGTGCTGGACAAGATGTTCGGCTTCATCCAGCAGTTCACACCCGCCAGTGTGGCCGCCACGCCCGACATTGCCTCGTACGTGGAGGCCATCCTGTCGCTCTACCTCGCCTTTGGCCTGGCTTTCCAGGTGCCCATCGTGGTGGTGCTGCTGGTGAAGATGAACATGGTGACGGTGGACAAACTCAAGGAGTTCCGCGGCTACTTCATCGTGGTGGCTTTCGTGATTGCAGCGGTGGTCACGCCGCCCGACGTGATCTCGCAACTCGCCCTCGCCGTGCCCATGTGCATCCTGTACGAAATCGGCATCTGGGGCGCGCAGTGGTTCATCAAGGCGGCTGCTCCCACCGAAGCCGAGGCCGCCGAAAAGGAATCCGCTTCCTGAACAGCGGCCTTCATCGCCTCATCGTGCAGACGCCTGGCGCGCAACGTTGCGCCGACCCGGCGTGACCTGCACCTGAAGCTTGCCTTCGCGGCGCGTCACATCCAATGGCGAGGCCGTTCCCGGTTGCAGCGCTGCCACTGCAGACAGCAGTTGGGGCACCGTGCTCACAGGTTTGCCACCCACCGCAGTGATCACGTCACCGGGACGGATGCCGGCTTGTGCGGCCGGGCCGTTCTGCAAGACCCCTGTGATCACCACGCCGGCACCAGGCGCCAGACCAAAGCTTTCTGCCAGTTCGGGTGTGAGGTCTTGAGGCTCCACACCAATCCATCCGCGTGTGACCTGACCGTCTCGCACGATCGCGTCCAGCACGTTGCGCGCGGTGGACGTGGGGATGGCAAAACCAATGCCCATCGATCCACCCGAGCGCGAATAGATGGCCGTGTTGATGCCCATCAGGTGCCCTTTGACGTCCACCAGCGCCCCGCCCGAGTTCCCCGGGTTGATCGCGGCGTCGGTCTGGATGAAGTTCTCGAAGGTGTTGATGCCCAGTTGTGTGCGACCCAACGCACTCACGATGCCGCTGGTCACGGTCTGCCCGACGCCGAACGGGTTGCCGATGGCCAGCACCTGATCGCCGATTTCCAGGGCGTCGGAGTTACCCAGCGTGATCACGGGCAGGTCGGTCAGCTCGATCTTCAGGATGGCAAGGTCGGTTTCCGGGTCGGTGCCGATCACCTTGGCCGCACTCTTGCGACCGTCGTTGAGGATGACCTCGATTTCGTCGGCTTCCTCGATCACGTGGTTGTTGGTCAGCACATAACCCGCCGGGCTCACGATGACGCCCGAACCCAGGCCGGTTTGCGGCTGGCTCTGAGCCTGGTCGCCGAAAAAGAAGCGAAACCAGGGGTCGGCGCTCTGCGCACCACTGACCGCAGCCTTGCTGGTGTTGATGCTCACCACCGCGGGCGAAGCAGCCCGCGCGGCGCTGCGAAAACTGGACGAAGCGTCGACCGCGGCGGGTGCTGTGCCCAGCGAGGGCGCTTCCAGCACCGGCACCACCGAGGCCACGGACGCCGAGCGCCCGAGCCACTGGGGCTGCAGGGTGGCCACCACAAACAGGGCCGCCACCAGCACGGTGACGGTTTGGGCGAACAGGAGCCAGAGTCGTTTCATGGGGGAGCTGGATAAGGGTTGGATACGGCACTCATTGTCCTGCAAATGGGTGCTGGCATGCGGTGTTCAATCCCGCCGGGCATGGCGCAGGTGCGGTGTCAGAATGGACGGCCTTTGTGGCCCACAGCCGAACCGAAAATCCCATGCCCACCGATCGTTCTCCGCCGCCTGCCGTTTCCCGCGAGGCCCTCGCCCATACGCTGGACCAGTTGCTCCAGCCCGCGCTGTTCAAGGACTATGGTCCCAACGGGTTGCAGGTCGAAGGCCGCGCGGAGGTGCGCAAGCTTGTGAGCGGGGTGACCGCCAGCCGTGCCTTGATCGATGCTGCGATTGCCGAAGGCGCCGACGCCATCCTGGTGCACCACGGCCTGTTCTGGCGCGGCCAGGACGGTCGTGTGACAGGCTGGATGAAGCAGCGCCTGTCGCGCCTGCTGGCCCACGACATCAACCTGCTGGCCTACCACCTGCCGCTGGACGCGCACGCCGAGCTGGGCAACAACGCGCAACTCGCACAGCACCTGGGGGTGACGCTCTACACCGATGCGCGCGGACGCTTTGGCGAGCAGTCGCTGGGCTTCATGGGCCACAGGCCGTCGGCGTCGGCAGCCGCATTGGCCGATCACGTGGCCGGGCAATTGGGTCGCGCCGTCACACTGGTGGCCGAACCCGATCGGCCGGTGCGGCACGTTGCCCTGTGCACGGGCGGGGCGCAGGGCTACTTCGAGTCCGCCATTGCCGCCGGTGCCGATGTGTTCATCACCGGCGAGATCTCGGAGCCACAGGCCCACTACGCCCGCGAATGCGGCGTGGCCTATATCGCCTGTGGGCACCATGCGTCCGAGCGCTACGGCGCACCGGCGGTGGGCGCACATGTGGCGTCCCAGCTTGGGTTGGAGCATGTGTTCATCGACATCGACAACCCGGCTTGAACCCCGATGAAGCCAGCCTCTCGCCCTCTGCACGGTTCTTGCCCCATCGTTTTGACCATGGGGGACCCGGCCGGCATCGGCCCGGAGATCATTGTCAAAGCCTTCGCCGAACGACCCGCGCTGTTGCGGCAAATCGTGGTGGCCGGCGACGTGCAGACCTTGCACCAGGCGGCGCGCCGGCTGGCCACCGGGTCAACACCTTTGATGCTGGCGGAGATTGCCGAGGTCGATCAACTTGCGGCGGTGCCCCCGGGTTGCATGGCGGTGGTGCAGGCGTGCAAGCTGAACCAGCCGGTGGAGATCGGGCGTATCAGCGCGCATGCCGGTCGGGCGGCCGCCGATTGCATCGAATGGGCCGCCCAGGCCGCGCTGCGGGGTCGGGCGCGCGCCGTCGTGACCGCGCCGATCCACAAGGAGGCCCTGGCCGCCGCGGGCGTCGAGTATCCAGGACACACCGAACTGTTGCAGGCGCTCAGCGCGGCGCACCTGGACGTGTCTGTGGCCGAAATGCCGGTGCGCATGATGTTGAGTTGCCCCGGTCTGAGCACGGTGCTCGTGAGCATCCACGTGTCGCTCCGTCAGGCGCTGGACGCGGTGACCACCGAGCAGGTGTTGCAAACCATCCGAATCACACACGCGCATTTTCTGCACATCGGTGTGGCGGCACCACGGATTGCCGTCGCGGGGCTCAACCCGCACGCGGGGGAGGGCGGTTTGTTCGGGGTGGAAGATCGTGACGGGATCGCCCCGGCCATTGAGCGCGCGCGGCAGGAGGGGGTGGATGCCAGCGGCCCGCACGCCCCGGACACCGTGTTCATGCGGGCGCGGCAAGGTGCCTTCGATGTGGTCGTGGCCATGTACCACGACCAGGGGCTCATCCCGGTGAAGCTGCTGGGCCTGGACCACGGCGTGAACACCACATTGGGTTTGCCCTTTGTGCGCACCAGCCCCGACCACGGCACGGCGTTCGACATCGCAGGCACCGGGCGCGCCAGCCCCTCCAGCTTGCTGGCCGCGATCGACGCGGCCCTGGCGGCCAGCGTTACTTCTTGAGGCTGTCGCGGATTTCGCGCAGCAGCACCACATCTTCAGGCGTGGCCACCGGGGCGGGTGGCGCAACCGGGGTCTCGCGCTTGAGTCGGTTGACCTGCTTGACCATCATGAAGATGATGAACGCGAGGATGGTGAAGTTGATGGCCACGGTGATGAAATTGCCATAGGCCAGCGTGGGCACGCCAGCGGTCTTGAGCGCCGCCAGCGTGGGAGCCGTGCCCTCGGGCACCTTGCCCAGCGCCACATACAGATTGGTGAAGTCGAGGTTCCCGAAGATCGAGCCCACCAGCGGCATGATGATGTCGTCCACCATCGAGGTGACGATCTTGCCGAACGCGCCTCCGATGATCACGCCCACGGCCAGATCGATGACATTGCCCTTGACGGCAAATTCCTTGAATTCCTGCATCACACTCATGCTGCTTCCCCTCGGCTGGATGGTTGTCGTTTCTGCCCGTTGCCCCGCTCCCGGGGTGGGCGAAATCGATTCTCACACAAGGGTTGCCGCCAGCGCGACACCCAGGCGTTGAAAGAGACCCTTTGCCCCGCAAGCCTGACCGCAATAGCCCAGTCCGCTGCCCCGGCAACCGGGGGTTGCCTTGGTGTGCTCCAGTACAATGCCGGGTTGTCCCTGATGTACCGTCCTGAAGTCTCATTGAAAGAGTTCCATGAGTGAAGCTACCGCCCAAGCGCCTGCGAGCAGCAGCCGCCGTACCTGGCTGATCACGTCCTGCGCCATGGGTGGCGTGGGTGCAGCCGCAGTTGCTGTGCCCTTCGTGAGCACCTTCCAGCCGTCCGAGCGTGCCAAGGCCGCCGGTGCTGCCGTCGAGGTCGACATTTCCGGCATCCAGCCCGGTGAAAAAATCGTGGTTGAGTGGCGCGGCAAGCCGGTGTGGATCCTGCGTCGCACGCCCGAGCAGCTTGCCGCACTTGAAACCATCGAAGGTGAGCTGGCCGATCCCAACTCGAACCGCACCGCCTACCCGACGCCCGAGTACGCCAAGAACCGCCATCGCTCGATCAAGCCCGAATTTCTGGTCACTGTGGGTATCTGCACCCACCTGGGTTGCTCGCCCGGTGACAGGCTGACACCCGGTCCCCAGCCCTCGTTGCCGGATGACTGGAAAGGTGGCTTCCTGTGCGCATGCCACGGCTCCACCTTCGACGTGGCGGGCCGCGTGTTCAAGAACAAGCCGGCTCCAGACAACCTGGAAGTGCCTCCGCACTACTACCTGTCGGACACCAGGCTGCTGGTCGGTGAAGAGAAGCAGGCCTGAGCCACAGCGGTTCCGAGCGACATCAGACAACGCCACACAGAGGCAACCCATGGCTGAATTCAAAGAAGTTTCCCCCAACGCCCCGATCGCCGAAAAGGCGCTGAACTGGGTCGACAACCGGTTCCCGCTCTCCAAGCTCTACAACGAGCACCTGGCCGAGTACTACGCGCCGAAGAACTTCAACTTCTGGTATTTCTTCGGTTCGCTCGCACTGCTCGTGCTTGTGATCCAGATCGTCACCGGCATCTTTTTGGTCATGCACTACAAGCCCGACGCTGCTCTGGCTTTTGCATCGGTCGAATACATCATGCGCGACGTGCCCTGGGGCTGGTTGATCCGCTACATGCACTCCACCGGCGCTTCGGCGTTCTTCGTCGTGGTGTACCTGCACATGTTCCGTGGCCTGATCTACGGCAGCTACCGCAAGCCACGCGAGCTGGTCTGGGTGTTCGGTTGCGCCATCTTCCTGTGCCTGATGGCCGAAGCCTTCATGGGTTACCTGTTGCCCTGGGGCCAGATGTCCTACTGGGGCGCGCAGGTGATCGTGAACCTGTTCGCCGCCATTCCCTTTGTCGGTCCTGATCTGGCGCTGCTGATCCGTGGTGACTTCGTGGTGGGTGATGCCACGCTCAACCGCTTCTTCAGTTTCCACGTCATTGCAGTTCCGTTGGTGCTGCTGGGCCTGGTCGTGGCGCACATCATCGCGCTGCACGAAGTGGGTTCCAACAACCCCGACGGCGTGGAGATCAAGGCGAAGAAAGATGCCAAGGGCATCCCGCTGGACGGCATTCCTTTCCACCCCTACTACACCGTGCACGACGTGCTCGGCGTGTCGGTGTTCCTCATGCTGTTCTCCGCGATCATCTTCTTCGCGCCCGAGTTCGGTGGTTATTTCCTCGAGTACAACAACTTCATCCCGGCCGATCCGCTGGTCACGCCGCTGCACATCGCACCGGTCTGGTACTTCACGCCGTTCTATTCGATGCTGCGCGCCATCACCAGCGAGATGATGTTCGCCTTGGTGGCCATCGTTGTGATTGCCGCCGTGCTCGGCGCGCTCAAGGCCAAGGTGTCCGGCGCCATCAAGGGCGGCATCGTGATCGCTGCGGTCGTCTTGGTGGCGCTCATGCTCGCCATCGACGCCAAGTTCTGGGGTGTGGTTGCCATGGGCGGCGCCGTCATCATCCTGTTCTTCCTCCCCTGGCTGGACCACAGCCCGGTGAAGTCGATCCGTTACCGCCCGACCTGGAACAAATACCTGTACGGCGTGTTCGTCATCAACTTCCTGATCCTGGGTTACCTGGGTGTGCTGCCACCATCGCCAATCGGCGAGCGTGTGTCCCAAGTCGGCACCTTGTTCTACTTCGGCTTCTTCCTGCTGATGCCTTGGTGGAGCCGCCTGGGCGAGTTCAAGCCCGTGCCCGACCGCGTCACCTTCCAGCCCCACTGAACCCCGAAGAGCCAATTCAGAGAGTCAAGCAAATGAAAAAAATCCTCTTGGGCTTCGCGCTGGCATTGGGTATGTCGGGCGCAGCCGTGGCCGCCGGCGGAAGCATTCCGCTGGACAAGGCACCCCAGCGCACCAACGACATGGCCGCCCTGCAAAACGGCGCCAAGCTGTTCGTGAACTACTGCCTCAGCTGCCACTCTGCAGCGTTCATGCGCTACAACCGCCTGCGCGACATCGGCCTGAACGACAAGCAGATCGCAGAAAACCTCACGTTTGCCACCGACAAGATCGGTGACACGATGAAGGCGTCGATCGATCCGAAGCAGGCCAAACAATGGTTCGGTGTGAACCCGCCCGACCTGACCTTGATTGCCCGCTCGCGTTCGAGCAAGGCGGGCACGGGCGCGGACTACGTCTACACCCTGCTTCGCACCTACTACCGCGACGACACCAAGCCCACCGGCTGGAACAACCTGGCCTTCCCCAACATCGGCATGCCCAACCCCTTGTGGGAGTTGCAGGGTGAGCAGCGCCCGGTGATGGAGAAGGTGATGAGCCACGGCCACGAGGTCGAGCGCGTCAAGGGTTGGGCCACCGTCAAGCCCGGCACCATGAGTGCTGCCGAGTACGACAACAACGTGGGCGACCTGGTGGCCTATCTGCAATGGATGGCCGAGCCGGCTCAAAACAGCCGCGTGCGCCTCGGCGTGTGGGTGATGTTGTTCCTGGCCGCGTTCACCGTGGTGGCCTGGCGCCTGAATGCCTCGTTCTGGAAAGACATCAAATAATCCCATCCGACAGGGTCGGCGGCGATGTCCGCTGGCCTGTCTGTTCCGCAGTGGTTTGCAGTGTCCGTATGACACGAACGCAAACCACTGTTTTTTGCTTTAAGGAGACACCCTCATGATGGTCTTGTACTCGGGCACCACCTGCCCGTATTCCCACCGCTGCCGCTTCGTCTTGTTCGAAAAAGGCATGGACTTCGAGATCCGGGATGTCGACCTCTACAACAAGCCTGAAGACATCAGCGTCATGAACCCGTACGGCCAGGTGCCCATCCTGGTCGAGCGCGACCTCATCCTGTATGAGTCGAACATCATCAACGAGTACATCGACGAGCGCTTTCCCCATCCCCAGCTGATGCCCGGGGACCCCGTGGACCGTGCCCGTGTGCGCCTGTTCCTGCTGAACTTCGAGAAGGAGCTGTTCACGCACGTGTCCATGCTCGAATCGCGCGCGACCAAAGGCAACGAAAAGGCGCTGGAGAAGGCACGCGCACACATCCGCGACCGCCTCACGCAGCTGGCCCCGGTGTTCTTGAAAAACAAGTTCATGCTGGGCGACAACTTCTCCATGCTGGATGTGGCCATCGCCCCGCTGTTGTGGCGCCTGGATTTCTACGGCATTGAGCTCAGCAAGAACGCCGCGCCTCTGCTCAAGTACGCCGAACGCATCTTCTCGCGCCCGGCTTACATCGAAGCGCTGACGCCTTCCGAGAAAGTGATGCGCAAGTGATGGTGGACCCGGTTTCGACCGGGTCATCTTCTGGCACAGTGACCTTGCATGAGCCCCGCTGACACGGACATCCCCTCCACCCGCCCGTACCTGATTCGTGCCTTGCACGAGTGGTGCTCGGACAACGGGTTCTCTCCGTACATCGCGGTGCAGGTGGACGCGTCCGTGCAGGTGCCGATGGAGTTCGTGAAGAACGGCGAGATCGTGCTCAACGTCGGCGTGGACGCCACGAGTTCGCTCAGGCTGGGCAACGATTTCATCGAGTTCAAGGCGCGCTTCGGCGGCGTGGCACGCGAGATCGTGGTGCCCATCAGCCATGTGGTGGCGATCTACGCGCGCGAGAACGGACAGGGCATGGCTTTCCCGGCGCCTGCACCTGCCACCCTGTACGCGGTCAAGTCGGGTGCGCCTGCAGATGGGCTGGCTCCGGATGAGCACACGGATGGCAGCCCGGATGTCACATCACGCAGTCCGCTGCGTTCGGTCAAAAGTGACGTCAATAGCGAAGGTCAGGCAGACGATGCCGCCGGTCAAACAGACGAACCGCCCGAGCCCCCCACCGATGGTCCCGGGCGCATGCCGGGTCGGCCGCAGCTCAAGCGCGTCAAGTAAACTCGTGCCCTCTTTGCCGCTTTAGCTCAGTTGGTAGAGCAATCGCCTTGTAAGCGATAGGTCGTCTGTTCGAGTCAGACAAGCGGCACCAAGACCCACACGCCGGCCATTGGCCCTCACGCGAGGCGCGTTCATCGCCCCGGCATTTGGACTTTGATGCGGATTGCGTTAACCTGCGCACCGCTTTGGGTCAGCGCCCGTTGGAACGCTGGCAGCAGTTGCCTCAGTTTGGTCGAGGCGGCGGCGCTGCCCACCAGGAGACACCATTCCTGTTCGTTCAACGGGCCAGCCACCACGTGCTGGCGCATCGCCGGCGGTATCAGGTGCTGAATCTGCTCCATGCAGTGTTGGGACTCGCGGATGCGTTCCCTCAACAAGGCCAACGATGGCGCAGCGCCCACAGCCTGTTCCAGGCTGAAGACGTTTCGGGGTCGTTGATCGGTGGCCATGTGGTTCGACGGGATGGGTGCTCGCTGCCCACCGCAAGGAAAGGTTTCAGAGTGCACATCATTATCACGGACGCCTGGCTGGCCAAGAGCCGCGCATTGCACCTCAGTGGCATCAAGCTCGTGGGCGCGGCTGCTTTGGCAGCTGTGATGTTGATGCTGGCATCGATTGCCACCTACCACTGGTTCTTTCTCGAGGGCGTTCGCCAGGGTTGGCCTGGCTTTGCTTCGGTTGCCAAGCTGGTTCATCCGAACGACGCAGGCTCCAAGGACGCCTACATGCGCGCCAATCTGGACGCCATGGCACGCAAGCTGGGCGAGATGCAGGCCCGCATGATTCAAATCGATTCGCTCGGTGAACGCGTGGCCGGTTTGGCTGGGCTGAATCCGGCGGAGTTCAAGAATGCGCCTGGATCCGGCGGCTCGCTGGTGGCCAGTCGCGACATCAGCATGCAGGAATTGATGCAGGCCCTGGACACCGTCGAAGTTTCCAGCGGCTCAAGGGTTGACTGGCTCACCGTGGTGGAGTCCCGCCTGTTCGACCAGAAAATTCGCCAGACGCTCATTCCCACCGAGAAGCCGGTCGACGGCGTTCGGGTGGGCTCATCTTTCGGTTTTCGCATCGATCCCATCACGGGTCACTCGGCCTTGCACACCGGGCTTGATTTCCCGGCCGATGTAGGCACGCCGATTCTGGCCGCCGCCGGCGGTGTGGTCGTCGTGCAGGAGTACCACTCGGCTTACGGCAACATGATCGAGATCGACCATGGCAACGATTTGATCACCCGTTACGCCCACGCCTCCCAGACCTTTGTGAAGAAGGGAGACATCGTCAAACGTGGACAGAAGATCGCCAGTGTCGGCTCCACGGGCCGCTCCACCGGCCCTCACCTGCACTTTGAAGTCTGGGTGGCGGGCGTTCCGCAAGATCCCCAGCGTTTCCTGGACGCGGGGGAAAAGATCGCGTCCGCCAAGCCCGCCGTGCCGGGTCCGCGCAAGCCTTGAACGCAGGCCTGCCACGGCAGGTAAAATCGCCGCTTTGCTCTTGAAAGCCCCGCGTTCGCCGGCACATCATTGGCGCCGGGCGCACGCCCTCCAGGTTCGCAAGAACTCTCCACTTTCTTTTGCCTGCCCGGCACCCTCTGGGTGTCTGGTGCAGGCCCGCATGTATGGCCACAAACTTCCTCACCAAACTTTTTGGTAGCCGCAACGACCGACTGCTCAAGACCTACCGCAAAACGGTGGAGCGCATCAATGGTCTGGAGGCGGAGTTTGAAAAGCTCAGCGATGACGAGCTCCGTGGCAAGACCGAATCCTTCAAGCAGCGCATAGCGCAGGGCGAGAGCCTGGATGCCTTGTTGCCGGAAGCTTTTGCGGTCGTGCGCGAAGGCAGCAAGCGCGTCATGAAGATGCGTCATTTCGACGTGCAGCTGGTGGGTGGACTCGCCTTGCACCACGGCAAGGTGGCCGAGATGCGCACGGGCGAGGGCAAGACCCTGACGGCCACATTGCCGGTGTACCTGAACGCACTGACCGGCAAAGGTGTGCATGTGGTAACGGTGAACGACTACCTGGCCAGCCGCGACGCACAGTGGATGGGACGCCTCTACAACTTCCTCGGTCTCTCGGTCGGCATCAACCTGCCGCAAGCGCCGCGAGAAGAGAAGCAGGCCGCTTACCGTTCCGACATCACCTACGGCACCAACAACGAGTACGGCTTCGACTATTTGCGCGACAACATGGTGTACGAGGCTGCTGACCGCGTTCAGCGCGGCCTGAACTTCGCCATCGTCGACGAGGTGGACTCGATCCTGATCGACGAAGCCCGCACGCCACTGATCATCAGCGGTCAGGCCGAAGACCAGACGCAGACCTACATGGCCATCAAGCAGCTGGTGCCGCATCTGGTGCGTCAGGAAGGCGAAGCCGATGTGCGCACGGGCGAGGGCGTCATCAAGCCGGGTGACTTCACGGTGGACGAGAAGGCGCATGCCATTCACATGACCGAGCAAGGCCATGAACACGCCGAGCAGCTGCTCAGCCAGGCGGGTCTGTTGCCAGAAGGCGCGTCGCTTTACGACCCGGCCAACATCGCACTGCTGCACAACCTGGTCACCTCGCTCAAGGCCCACCACCTCTACCACCGCGACCAGCACTACGTGAACCAGAACGGCGAGATCGTGATCGTCGACGAGTTCACCGGTCGCTTGATGACCGGGCGGCGCTGGAGTGACGGCCTGCACCAGGCGGTCGAAGCCAAGGAAGGTGTGGCCATCCAGCCCGAGAACCAGACGCTGGCGTCCATCACCTTCCAGAACTACTTCCGCCTGTACGGCAAGCTCTCGGGCATGACCGGCACGGCCGACACCGAGGCCTATGAATTCCAAGAAATCTACAGCCTGGAGACGGTGGTGATTCCGCCGAACCGCCTGAGCAAACGTGTTGATCAGCTGGACCGTGTCTACAAGACCACGAAAGAAAAGTACGTCGCGGCCATTCAGGACATTCGTGAGTGCCATGAGCGTGGCCAACCTGTGCTGGTGGGCACCTCGTCGATCGAGAACTCGGAAATCATCGCCGAGCTGTTGGTCAAGGAGGGCCTGCCCCACGAGGTGCTGAACGCCAAGCAGCATGCACGCGAGGCAGACATCATCATCCAGGCGGGCCGCCCGGGTGGCATCACCATCGCCACCAACATGGCCGGTCGCGGCACCGACATCGTGCTCGGCGGCAACCTGGAGAAGATGGTTGACGCGGTGCAGAACGACGCCTCCCTGGACGACGCCACCAAGGCTGCGCGCATTGAAACACTGCGCCAGAACTGGCAAGCCGATCACGAGAAGGTCAAGGCACTGGGTGGCTTGCGCATCATCGCCACCGAGCGTCACGAATCGCGCCGCATCGACAACCAGCTGCGGGGCCGTTCGGGTCGTCAGGGCGATCCGGGTTCGTCGCGTTTCTATTTGAGTCTGGACGATTCGCTGATGCGCATCTTCGCGGGCGACCGCGTGCGCGCGATCATGGACCGCCTGAAGATGCCCGAGGGCGAGGCGATCGAGGCCGGCATCGTCACGCGCAGCATCGAAAGCGCGCAGCGCAAGGTCGAGGCCCGCAACTTCGACATCCGCAAGCAGCTGCTGGAATACGACGACGTGTCCAACGACCAGCGCAAGGTGATCTACCAGCAGCGCAACGACATCCTGGATGCCGTATCGCTGCGCGCACAGATCGATTCTTTGCGTGATGGTTGTTTTGCCGATCTGGTGCACCAGTACGTGCCCGAAGGCAGTGTGGAAGAGCAATGGGACCTGCCGACACTGGAGCGCGTGCTGCGCGAAGAGTGGGCGGTGGATGTGCCGGTGACGACCTGGGTGTCTGACGCCGAGTCGATCGACGCGGAAGAGGTCGCCGAGCGTGTCGTGGCTGCAGCCAAGGCGGCGTTCGAAGCCAAGGTTCAGATCGTGGGCGAAGTGAACTTCACCCAGTTCGAGCGCGTGGTGCTGCTGCAGACCATCGACGGGCAATGGCGCGAACACCTGTCTGCGCTGGACTACCTGCGCCAGGGCATTCATCTGCGCGGATATGCGCAGAAACAGCCCAAGCAGGAGTACAAGCGCGAGGCCTTTGTGCTGTTTGGTCAGTTGCTGGACACCGTGAAGAACGATGTGACACGCGTGTTGATGAACGTGCGTGTGCAGTCCGCCGAGCAGATGGCGCAGGCGGCCGACCAGATGGAAGAGCGCGCAGAGCAGATCGCCAATGTGACCTACACCGCGCCCACCGAAACCGGTGAAGCCGAGACGGTGGGTGCGGCCGGCGCTGCACCGCGTCCCGTGGGCGATGTGCCGCGCGTGGGCCGAAACGATCCTTGCCCCTGCGGCAGCGGCAAAAAATACAAGCAGTGCCACGGCAAGCTGGACTGATGCGCCGGGACCCAGGGTCCCGCAGGTTCCACTGACTGGCTCAACCCTGAATCCACGGAGTCCCCCATGCCCGTTCAACTCGAGACGCCCTCGGCCATCGACCTGTTCCCCATCGCAGGTGTGCGCATCGGTGTGGCTGAAGCCGGCATCCGCAAGGCCAACCGCAAAGACCTCACGGTGTTCTTGCTGGACGAAGGCTGTGCGGTCGGTGCGGTGTTCACCCAGAACCGCTACGCCGCAGCCCCGGTGCAGGTGTGCCGCGAACACCTGGCCGCTGGGCAGGGCGTGCGAGCGCTGGTGATCAACACCGGCAACGCCAACGCCGGCACGGGCGAGCCGGGTCTTGCGAATGCACGTCAGACCTGCACCGCTTTGGCTTTGTCCCTGGGGGTGCGCCACGAGCAGGTGCTGCCGTTTTCCACCGGTGTGATCATGGAGCCGCTGCCGCTCGATCGCCTGCTCGCGGGTTTGCCGGCCGCCCTCACCGACGCGGCGCAACCGCAAAACGACAGCGGCGCGCAGTGGCTGCTGGCTGCCCAGGGCATCATGACCACCGACACCCTGCCCAAGGCCTGCAGTCAGCGCATGACCATCGATGGACAGGTTGTGCACGCCACCGGCATCGCCAAAGGGGCCGGCATGATCCGCCCGAACATGGCGACCATGCTGGGTTTCCTGGCCACCGACGCCGCCGTGGCGCCCGCACTCATGAACGAGCTGGCCCGCCGCCTGGCCGACGCCTCGTTCAACCGCGTCACGGTGGACGGCGACACGAGCACCAACGATTCGTTTGTGGTGGTGGCCACCGGTCAAGCGGGCCACGCTCCCATCACCGACCTGAACAGCCCGGCGGGACAGGCGCTGGTGGATGGCTTGACGAATGTGGCGCGTTTTCTCGCGCATGCCATCGTGCGCGACGGAGAAGGCGCCACGAAGTTCATCACCATCCAGGTTGAAGGCGGTCGCACCACCGCCGAATGCCTGTTGGCAGCCTACGCTGTCGCACATTCGCCCCTGGTCAAGACCGCGTTCTTTGCCAGCGATCCCAATCTCGGCCGCATTCTCGCCGCCGTGGGCTACGCCGGCATTCACGATCTTGATGTGAGCGGCATCGAGCTGCACCTGGGCGATGTGCACGTGGTCACCCAAGGCGGTCGCCATCCCGACTACCGTGAAGAAGACGGTCAGCGCGTGATGAAGCAAACCGAGATCCTGGTGCGCATTGGCCTGGGTCGTGGCAGCGCCACCGAGACGGTGTGGACCTGCGATTTCAGCCACGACTACGTGACCATCAACGCCGACTACCGGTCCTGAGTCGCGTGCCATGAACGAACAATTTGAACGCTTGCTCGCGCGTGCCGAGCAGTTGATGACCCGCATCGAATCGGTGCTGCCCCAACCCATGCAGGCACCCGACTGGTCGGCTGCGGTGGCTTGGCGCTACCGCAAACGTTCGAGCGGCCACGGCGCGCTGGAGCCGGTGCGCCACGTGGGTGCCATGCGCCTGAGCGATCTGCAGGAGATCGATGGACAGAAAGAAAAGATCCAGCGCAACACGCTGCAGTTCGTGCAGGGCCTGCCGGCCAACAACGTGTTGCTCACCGGAGCGCGCGGCACCGGCAAGTCCTCGCTGATCCGGGCCTGTCTCAATGAATACGCGCCGCAGGGCCTGCGCCTGATCGAGGTCGACAAGGCCGAGCTGGTGGACCTGCCCGACATCGTCGATGTGGTGTCCGAGCGGCCCGAGCGCTTCATCGTTTTTTGCGACGACCTCAGTTTTGAAGACGGTGAGCCCGGCTACAAGGCGCTCAAGTCCATCCTCGACGGTTCGGTGTCCGCAGCCAGCCCCAACGTGCTCATCTACGCCACGAGCAACCGGCGCCACCTCTTGCCCGAGTACATGAAGGAAAACCTCACCTACACCCACACCGCTGAAGGTGAGGTGCATCCAGGTGAGGTGGTGGAAGAGAAGATCTCGCTCTCGGAGCGGTTTGGTCTGTGGGTGAGCTTTTACCCGTTCAGCCAGGACGAATACCTCACCATCGTGGCGCAGTGGCTCTCGTCGTTCGGTGTGCCCGCTGCCGACATCGACGCAGCGCGTCCCCAGGCGCTGGTGTGGGCATTGGAGCGCGGTTCGCGCAGCGGACGCGTGGCCTACCAGTTCGCCCGCGACTACGCCGGCACGCACGCTTCAAAGGCATGAATTCCAAGGTCCTCGTCGTGGATGCCGACCCCGGCGTTGAACGACCGGTGGACCGGCCCGTGGTCGACGTGGCAGTGGGTTTGCTGATCGCGCCCGACGGCCATTTTCTGCTCACCTCGCGCCCGGTGGGCAAGGTGTATGCGGGCTACTGGGAATTTCCGGGCGGCAAACTCGAAGCCGGCGAGTCGGTCGAACAAGCCTTGCGCCGTGAACTGCAGGAAGAGATCGGTGTGACCATCGGCGCGGCCCACACGTGGCGCGACAGCCTGGTCGACTACCCGCACGCGCTGGTGCGCCTGCACTTCTGCAAGGTGTTTGACTGGACGGGTGCACTTCAGATGCGCGAGGGCCAGCAGTTCAGCTGGGAGACCTTGCCGGCGCGCTGCGCGCCAATTTTGCCGGGCACGGTGCCGGTGCTGGAGTGGCTTGCGCTTGAGCGCGGGCTTGAACTGAACTGACGCCGTTCGCTCACGACGTCCCGAAGTCCGGGTCGTTCTGGCTGTCCTGCTCGGGAAGTTTGAAACTTTCGGTGGCCCAGGCACCAAAGTCCATGTTCTTGCAACGCTCGCAGCAGAACGGCCGAAAGGCGTTGCTGGGTGCGTAGATGCTGGGGCCACCACACCCCGGGCAGCGAACGATCTTCTGTGGGCTGGTGCTGGCGTTCGCAGACATGGGATTCCGGCGGCAACGTTCAGGCGCAGAGCGTGAGCTCAAACGCGGTGTCGTCCTGCGCCGAGTGCAGGCGGTCGTCATCGCCTTGGCGCATCAAGCGAACCGACAACATCAATCGATTGCCGCTGATCTCGGGAATCAGACCGGAGCTCGGGTCCATGCGCAGTCGCAGCAACTGGAAGGTGCGGCCCTGGGGCAGGGTTTGCTGGAACTGCCCACCCGGCGCCACGACCTTTTGCGGCGAACCCGAATCCCGCAGCATCTTGAGCAGCAGGACGATGGACTCGGCCAGCGGCGCCAGCGGCACCGACCAGCGCTGCAGGTCCGCCTGGCGTTCTGCGGCACTGTGGTGCTGCCACTTGTAATAGGCCGGCAGATCGAATTCGCAGGTGCCCGCGGGGATGCCGATGCGGCTGCGGATGCTCATCAACCAGTCGTTTTCGGTCAAGGACTGACCTGTTTTGCCCACCAGACCGCTGAGCTGGGAAAAGCAGTCTTCCAGCTGGTCAATGGCTTCGTTGAGCGCCTGCTCCGAGATCATCGGATTCCCACGGTAGGAAATGAGCTGCTGCTTGTGCCGCTCGAGGTCTTTCAGAACGTCGGACTTCATGTCTGCCCGGGACGCCACTTCGATGATTTCGAAAATGGTCTGGATCGCGAAGTGGTGGTCCAGCGGGTGCTGGCGCGGAACCAATTCGACCATGCGCCGGAACAGTTGTTCAAGTCGCAGGTAGGTGCGGATGCGTTCGTTGAAAGGGTATTCGTACAGGATCACAGCAGCGTGGGTTCGCAGGGCGGGGCAGCGGGTGGGCGTTCATCATAGCCCGAACCGTTTGGCCAGCGCCTGAGCGAGGTGTTGCAGGTTGTCCAGGCCCTCTCCTTCGTTGAACACCACGAAGTCTGCGGCGGCCAGGCGCTGTTCGCGCGAACACTGGTTGCGCATGGCGGCCTCGATCGTGGTCAGATCCCATCCACTGCGCTGTGTGACCCGCCGAATCTGTGTGGCGGGAAGGCAGTCGACCACCAGCACCCGATCCAGTTGCCCCCGCCAGTGCGGCGACTCCACCAACAGCGGCACGTCGAAGATCAGGACACGGGATGTGGCCTGCAGCGCCAGCTTCCGAATCTCTTGCCCAACCAGTGGATGCACGATGTTTTCCAGCACCTTGCGTTGTTCGGGCTGTGAGAACACAAGGGCACGCATGCGGGCCCGGTCGAGTGCGCCATCGGCATCAATGAATTCCTGGCCAAATGCCTGTGCAATCGCCGCAATGGCTGCGCCGCCGCTGGCCGTTGTAGCGCGCGACACCGCATCCGCATCGATCACGTCAGCACCCAGGGACTGGAGCATGTTCGCCAGCGTGCTCTTGCCGCTGCCGATACCGCCGGTGAGCCCCAGCCTGAGGACTTGTCGCGCTGGAGTCGCCGTGCTCACAAGCCAATCACGGCCAGGATGGCCGACGGCCCGAAGATCATGGCGGTGAGGCCGGCGAGCGCCAGGAAGGGGCCGAACGGCACGTACCCGCCTTCGCGCAGCTCACCTCTGAATTTGATGGCGATGCCGATCACCGCCCCGATGACCGAGGCCATGAGGATGATGGGGATGAGGGCCTGCCAGCCAAACCAGGCGCCCAGGGCGGCGAAGAGTTTGAAGTCGCCGTAGCCCATGCCTTCCTTGCCGGTGGTGAGCTTGAAGGCCCAGTACACCAGCCACAACGAGAGGTAGCCTCCCACGGCGCCCCACACCGCATCGGGCAGAGCGGTATCGGTCAGCTTCAGACCCGCCGCGCACAGGCCTGCCCACAACAAGGGAAGCGTGATGTCGTCCGGCAACAAGGTGGTGTCCCAATCGATGCAGGCCAACGCCAACACGGCCGCGGAAAATCCGCACCAGGCAAGCGCTTCCCAACTGCCGCCCCAGTTCCAGCCGCACCAGGCAAACAGTGCTGCGCAGGTCACCTCCACCGCCGGGTAGCGGGCACTGATCGGTGCCGCGCATTGGCTGCATTTGCCGCGCAGTGCGAGGTAGCTGAAGAGCGGGATGTTCTCGAACCAGCGAATCTGGTGGCCACAGTGGGGGCAGCGCGAGCGCGGCACCATGAGGTTGAACGGCTGGGCTGTGGCAGCCGCCGTGTCGGAAGCCGTGGCGTTTTCAGGATGGAGTTCCGCGCACTCGGCGGCCCAGTGCAACTCCATCATCTTGGGCAGGCGGTGGATCACCACATTGAGAAAGCTGCCCACCAGCAAGCCGAGAAGACCCAGCAGCGCCGCTTCCGGCGCACCCGCACCGAGCATCAAACCACCTGACCCAACTTGAAGATGGGCAGGTACATCGACACCACGATGCCACCGATGACCGTGCCCAGCACCACGATGATGATGGGCTCCATCAGGCTGGAGATGCCGGCCACCATGTCGTCCACTTCCGCCTCGTAAAAGTCGGCTGCCTTTCCAAGCATGTGGTCGATCGAGCCGGATTCTTCACCAATGGCGCACATCTGCAGCACCATGGACGGAAAGATGTTGGCGTTGGTCATCGCGTTGGTCAGGCTGGTCCCGGTGGACACCTCCTGCTGGATGCGCTCGGTGGCAATTGCATAAACGGAGTTGCCCGAAGCGCCGCCCACCGAGTCGAGCGCTTCCACCAGCGGAACACCGGCAGCGAACATGGTCGACAACGTGCGGGTCCAGCGCGCAATCACCGACTTCTCGATCAGCACACCGAAGATCGGCAGCTTGAGCAAGACACGGTCCATGAATCGCTGCACCTTTTCATTGCGGCGCCAGGCCTGCATGAAAAAGTAGAAGCCGCCGCCTAGGCCACCGAAGATCAGCCACCAGTATTCCGTGAAGAACTCGCTCATCGCGATCACGAACAGGGTGGGAGCGGGAAGGTCTGCGCCGAACGAACTGAACACTTCCTTGAAGGAGGGGATCACGAAGATCATGATCACGGCGACCACCACGAAGGCCACGATCACCACCGCGATGGGGTACATCAGCGCCGACTTGATCTTTGACTTGAGGGCCTCGGTCTTCTCCATGTAGACCGCGAGGCGGTCCAGCAACTCTTCCAGAATACCGGCGGCTTCGCCGGCTTCCACCAGATTGCAGTACAGACTGTCGAAGTAGAGGGGGTTCTTGCGGAAAGCCGCACTCAGCGAGGTGCCGGTCTCAACGTCGGTGCGGATGTCGTTGAGCAGCTTGGTCACGCTGGGGTTGGGGTTGCCACGTCCGACGATGTCGAACGCCTGCAGCAAGGGGACACCCGCCTTCATCATGGTGGCCAGTTGGCGCGTGAAGATCGCGATGTCTTTCGGCTTGATGCGCTTGCCCGAGCTCATGCGGCGCTTCTTCACCTTGCTCGGGATGATGCCCTGGCGACGCAGCGCCGCCAGCACCTGGTTCTCTCCCACGGCACGGGTCTCACCGCGAACCGTCTTGCCGTTGCGGTCTTTGCCTTCCCACTCGAAAACGACGTCTTTGATGCTCTTGGTTGCAGCGGTTGCCATGGGTTCCTCTCAGGCGTGTGTCTGGCGCAGCGTCATTCGTTGGTGACGCTGAGCACTTCTTCCAGTGAAGTCAGGCCCAGCTTCACCTTGAGCAGTCCGGATTCGCGCAATGTGCGAACGCCTTCCTTGCTGGCCTGTTGGGCGATGTCCAGCGCGCTGCCGCCGCGCAGGATGATGCGTTGAATTTCTTCGGAGATCGGCATCACCTGGTAAATACCGACGCGCCCCTTGTAGCCGTTGTTGCATGCCGAGCAGCCCACGGGACGGTAGGGCGTCCAGGTGCCGTCAAGGTCGTCTGCCTTGAAACCCGCATCCACCAAAGCCTTGCGGGGCACATCCAGGGTGGCCTTGCAAACACCGCACAGGCGGCGAGCCAGTCGCTGCGCAGTGATCAGGATCACACTGGACGCAATGTTGAACGTGGGAATGCCCATGTTCATCATGCGTGTCAGCGTGGTCGGTGCATCGTTGGTGTGCAGCGTCGACAACACCATGTGGCCGGTTTGTGCGGCCTTGATGGAGATGTCTGCTGTCTCCAGGTCGCGAATCTCACCGACCATGATCACGTCGGGATCCTGCCGCAGGAAAGCCTTCAGAGCAGCCGCGAAAGTCAGGCCGGCCTTCTCGTTCACGTTGACCTGGTTCACCCCGGGCAAATTGATCTCCGAGGGATCTTCTGCCGTCGAGATGTTGATCCCGGGTTTGTTCAGGATGTTGAGGCAGGTGTAGAGCGACACGGTCTTGCCTGAACCCGTGGGCCCGGTCACCAGCACCATGCCATAGGGGCGGCCGATCGCGGCCATCAACCGCTCTTTCTCTTCCGGTTCGTAGCCCAGCGCATCGATGCCCACCTTGGCACTGCTGGGATCCAGGATACGAATCACGATCTTCTCGCCGAAGAGCGTGGGCAGGGTGCTCACCCGGAAGTCGATCACCCGGTCCGGTCCGATCTTGAGCTTCATCCGACCGTCTTGCGGCACGCGTTTCTCGGAGATGTCCATGCGGGAGATCACCTTGATGCGCGAGGCCAGCTTGTCCTTGATGGCGATCGGGGGCGAGGCGATCTCGCGGAGTTCGCCGTCCACCCGGAAACGCACACGGTAGGTGTGTTCGTAGGGCTCAAAATGCAGGTCGGAGGCGCGCATGTTGAACGCGTCGATCAGCATCTTGTGAAGGAACTTGACCACCGGCGCGTCGTCGACCTCGGAAGCCTTGTCGTTCGCGTCCGTGACCACGGTTTCGGTGGACGCTTCATCGAATTCGAAGTCGCCTCCGATGATGTTGTCCATGGTCTCCGCGACGCTGGTGGTTTGCGCATCCACCAGCTTGCTGAGCTTGTCGTATTCGGCAATCACCCAATCCACGCCCATTTGCGTGGCGAACTTGATCTTTTCCGCCGCCTGTTGATCGGCAGGGTCCGCCGTGGCCACCATCAGGCGGTTGTTGCGCTTGCTCAGAACGACGATGCGGTAGTCGGCGCAGATTTTTGCGTCCAGCAGGCCACTGGGCAAACGCTGCACATCGATCGCATCCAGGTCCAGCAGTGGGGCGGAGAACGCCGCCGACATGGTGTGCGCGAGGTCTGCAGCGGAGACGGCGCCTGAACCCGTCAATTCAGCGATGAAGCTTGAGCGGCCACTCTGGGCTTTGCGGTAGAGGTCTTCTGCGGCCTTTTGCCCGAGCTTGCCAGCCGACACCAATGCACGGCCCAGGCCCGGCAGGGCCATGGACGGAGATTCCTGGGTAACAGATTCAACGGACGCCATAGCCCCGTAATCTAGCGTAAATCAACGACTTGGCCGCCAATTTGGAGGCAAGTTGTGCTGAATATGCGGATTCGCGCCGATGGGCGTTGTATCGAGGTTGCGGCGCCCGCGCCGGTCGTTCGAAATGCCCCGTTCATCGGTCCCGGTTCCAGCTTGACTGATGGGTCCAAACTGGTCGGGGTGAGAGGATTCGAACCTCCGGCCTCTACGTCCCGAACGTAGCGCTCTACCTGGCTAAGCTACACCCCGAATAACCCGATGGGTCAACGAAAAAGCGGCCTTGCACCGCTCTGGAGATCAGGAGCGGCGCCCCAACAAATCCGACGCCAATTGTAGCAAGGCGGCGCTGTAGGCATTGTCGGGGAGCTGCTTTGCAGCGTCGATCGCGCGCTGCGCCTCGGCATCGGCGCTGGCACGGGCTTCCTTCAGTGCGCCGGTGTCGAGAATGATGGAGCGGATGTCGTCAAGATGGGCCACATCGCCCTCCTCGATGGCTTGTCTGATCAGCAGCTTCTGCGCATCTGACGCCGTTCGCAGCGCGCAAATGATGGGCAAGGTGACCTTGCCCTCTCGCAAGTCGTCGCCCAGGTTCTTGCCCAACTCCTCGGCGCTGCCTTCGTAGTCAAGCACGTCGTCGATCACCTGGAAGGCGGTCCCGAGAGCCTGACCATAGCTGGCGCACAAAGCCTCTGTGGGCCCATCGGCCTTCGCCAGAATTGCTGCAAGCCGGGCGCTGGCTTCGAACAACTTCGCCGTCTTGGACCGGATGATCCGCAAATACGCCGCTTCGTCGATGGAGGCGTCGTGCATGTTCATGAGCTGAAGCACCTCACCCTCGGCGATCACGTTGGTTGCGTCGGAGAGCACCTGCATGACCCGCATGTCATTCACGTCCACCATCATCTGGAACGCCCTCGAGTAGAGGAAGTCCCCCACGAGCACGCTCGCGGCGTTGCCAAACCGTTCGTTGGCCGTTTCCCGCCCCCGGCGAAGTGTGGACTCGTCCACCACATCGTCGTGCAACAGCGTGGCTGTGTGAATGAATTCCACCACCGCCGCCAGCGTGTGCCGGTGGGGGCTCTGGCTTTCGATGGCTCCGCTCAGCATCAGCAGCAAGGCTGGACGCAAGCGCTTGCCCCCGGCCGAGATGATGTACTGCGCCACTTCCCTGACCAGCGGCACTTCCGTGGTGAGCCGTTCGTGGATCACCTCATCGACCCGGGCCATGTCCGGTTGGATCAGTTCGAGCGGGTTGCCGGGTTTCGAGATGGGAGTGGTCAAAATTCGGGCCGGATGGAGAGTGGAGGGGGATGCCGGGCCGTGTGGATTATAGAAACGAGCCGAACTCCCTCGGGTCATCCGGGAGTGTGGGAGGTGGCTGGAGGGTGCGTGGAGAGCTCCCTTGCCGAGGGCCGATGAGCATGCTAAACTCGCGGGCTCAGCGGAATTGGGTCCGCTGGATTTCCATTCGTGGAATTTTTACAAGAGGTTCATATGTACGCGGTCATAAAAACCGGTGGCAAACAGTATCGTGTTGCTGCTGGCGAAAAAATTAAAGTAGAACAGATTGCTGCGGATGTGGGCCAAGAGATCGTGTTTGACCAGGTTCTGGCTGTCGGCAACGGCACCGAAATCAAGATCGGCACTCCCTTGGTTTCCGGCGCAACAGTAACGGTCACGGTGTTGGCCCATGGCAGACACGACAAAGTGCACATCTTCAAGATGCGCCGGCGCAAGCACTACCAGAAGCGCCAGGGTCACCGTCAAAATTTCACCGAACTGCAGATCTCTTCGATCGCAGGCTGAGGAGTAGGTCAACATGGCACAGAAAAAAGGCGGCGGCTCAACGCGAAACGGGCGCGATTCCAAGCCCAAGATGCTCGGCGTGAAAGCGTTTGGTGGCGAACTGGTCAGCGCAGGCTCGATCATCGTGCGCCAGCGTGGCACCAAGTTCCACCCTGGCCTCAACGTCGGTTTGGGCAAGGACCACACGATTTTTGCCACCGTCGACGGCCACGTGTCGTTCGCGGTGAAGGGCGAACTCAATCGCCAGACCGTCAGCATCACACCCGTTTGACCGGTCCGTTCAGACGCCACCGGATTGCAAAGTTTCGGGGGCGTTTGCGCAGTGCTGACGTGTAAATGCAGAAGGCCCGCCCCAGCGGGCTTTTTGTTTTGGATTTTTAGTGGGGACGCGTCCCTGGAAAGCATGTCATGAAATTTGTGGATGAAGCCACCATCGATGTCGCTGCGGGCGATGGCGGCAACGGCTGCGCATCTTTCCGGCATGAGAAGTACAAGGAGTTCGGCGGCCCCGACGGTGGCGACGGCGGGCGCGGTGGGCATGTCTATGCTGTGGCGGACGCGAGCCTGAACACGCTGGTCGACTTCCGTTTCACGCGCCGCTTTGAAGCTGAGCGCGGCGAACACGGCAAGGGCTCCGACATGTTCGGTGTCAAGGGTGGTGACATCGTCTTGAAGATGCCGGTGGGCACCATCATTGCCGATGCCGAAACGGGTGAAACGCTGCACGAGTTGCTGCAGCCGGGCGAACAAGTGACCATTGCCAAAGGCGGCGATGGTGGCTTCGGCAACATGCATTACAAGAGTTCCACCAACCGGGCGCCTCGGCAGAAGACGCCGGGCTGGGCCGGTGAGAAACGCACCTTGAAGCTGGAACTCAAGGTGCTGGCCGACGTGGGTTTGCTCGGCATGCCGAACGCAGGCAAGTCCACCTTGATCTCTGCCATTTCGAACGCCCGCCCCAAGATCGCCGATTACCCGTTCACAACGTTGCATCCGAACCTCGGTGTGGTCCGGGTGGCGCCCGAAAAGAGCTTCGTGGTCGCCGACGTGCCGGGTTTGATCGAAGGTGCCTCCGAAGGGGCTGGACTGGGCCATCAGTTTCTGCGCCATCTGCAGCGCACCCGGTTGTTGCTGCACATGGTGGATGTTGCGCCGTTTGACGAAGGTGTTGATCCGGTCGTGCAGGCCAAGGCCATCATTGCAGAGCTCAAGAAGTACGACCAGAAGCTGTATGAAAAGCCGCGCTGGCTGGTGCTCAACAAGCTGGACATGGTGCCGCTCGACGAACGAGAGGCCAAAGTCAAGGACATCGTGAAACGTCTCAAGTACAAGGGACCTGTGTTCGAGATCTCGGCCCTAACGCGCGAAGGCTGCGAGTTTCTCGTGCAAAAGGTGTACGAGCACATCGCCAAGGTCCACCAGGCGACCCTGGCACCGGTGGACATCGATCCCCGGTTTGACACGCCCCTGCCCAGCTGAAGCTTTTTTTGATGTCGACCATGCTCCTTGCAGACAACACGGGTTTGGCGCCGTTGCGCGCCAGCGGTCCACTGAAAACGGCGCGCCGCATTGTGGTCAAGGTCGGTTCTTCGCTCGTGACCAACGAGGGTCGAGGTCTCGACGAGGAGGCGATTGGCCAGTGGAGCGAGCAACTCGCGGCCCTGGTCAAGGACGGTCGGGAGCTCATCATGGTGAGCAGTGGCGCGGTGGCCGAAGGCATGAAGCGCCTGGGCTGGACGGTGCGCCCCAAGGAGATCAACGAGCTGCAAGCCGCTGCCGCCGTCGGGCAGATGGGACTGGTCCAGATGTACGAGACCAAGCTGCGCGAGCACGGTGTGGGCAGCGCGCAGGTGCTGCTCACCCACGCCGATCTGGCCGACCGCGAACGCTATTTGAATGCCCGCTCAACCCTGCTGACTTTGCTGCAGCTGGGCGTGGTGCCGGTGATCAACGAGAACGACACGGTCGTCAACGACGAAATCAAGTTCGGTGACAACGACACCTTGGGCGCCCTCGTGGCCAACCTGGTGGAAGCCGATGTGCTCGTGATCCTCACGGACCAAAAGGGTCTGTACACGGCCGACCCGCGGCGTGATCCTGCTGCGCAATTCGTCCATGAAGCGCGTGCGGGGGACCCTCAGCTCGAAACCATGGCCGGTGGTGCGGGCAGCGGCATCGGCAAGGGCGGCATGATCACCAAGATCCTGGCGGCCAAGCGCGCGGCCGGGTCGGGCGCATCGACCGTGATCGCCTGGGGGCGCGAGCCGCAGGTGTTGATCCGCTTGTGCGAAGGCGAGGCCATCGGCACTTGCCTGGTGGCCAACACGCCGAAGAACCAGGCGCGCAAACGCTGGATGTCGGATCACTTGCAGCTGCGTGGTGCGGTGTTGGTCGATGACGGTGCTGTGGGCAAGATCGTGGGCGAGGGCAAGAGCCTGCTGCCGATCGGCATGACCAGCGTGGAAGGCGATTTCTCGCGTGGCGACGTGATCGCTGTGCGCGATGGTCGCGGCGTTGAAGTGGCGCGTGGGCTGGCGAACTACGCCAGTTCGGAAGCCCGACTGCTGTGTCGCAAATCGTCGGCAGACTTCGAGCGCTTGCTTGGTTATGCCGCAGAGCCCGAAATGATCCACCGCGACAACCTGGTGCTGGCGCGCGTCTGAGCGCTCAGACCTGCGTGCCGGTCAGCGGTTGTCGATGCGGTCGCTCTTCAAGGCCGCCAGGATCTTTTGGACATTCCCCGTGACGGTGCGGCCCTCGCACACACCCTGCCGCGCGAGGATCATGGCCGGGCGGGTGGGGCCCCTGAAAGACAGCGCCTTCCAGTCGGCGTCGGGGCTGGCGTTCCAGGTGCCTTTGTCGTTCAATCGTCCGTAGGTCTTGGTTTCCGCAGTCGCGCATCGGATGCCTTGGTACAGCACATTGAGTGCCCCGCTGCTGCTGCGTGCCACCATCACATAACGAACGACGCCGTCTTCTCCCACGGTCAGGGTGTTGGGGTCGATGCCATAGGTCAGCGCCGACGCCTTCATCACTTCGAAGGGGATGAGCGCCTCGGTGCTGAACGAGGCGGGTGGCGCGGCGGCCGCTTCGGTCCAGACCTTCTCGTCCGTGTATGACGTCTGAGCGTCTGCAAAAAACGGTGCGGTGCCGATCAGGGAAAAAGCCAGAGCCGACGTCATCGACTTCGGAAAGCGTCGGAACAAATCAATCATTTGAATGGGGAATTCACAGCGCGTTCATCGCTCTGGGGGTCGGGGTCAAAGCTGGCGCCCGGGGGCAGTTCCAGCCCCATGGGGGCACACAGGTGCGAAGGCATGTCGTCGCCGTCGTCGCGTTGTCGCATGCCACCGCGCAGGTAGCGGTTGCGGTGGTCGGAACGCGGCAGGTAGCGTGAGAGTTCGGTCAGCGCCATCTCATAGACGCCGCGTTTGAACTCGACCACCACATCCAGCGGCACCCAGTAATCGTGCCAGCGCCAGGCATCGAACTCCGGGTGGCTGGTGGCGCGCAGATTCAGGTTCCAGTCTTGCGCCACCAGGCGCAGCAGGTACCAGATCTGTTTCTGTCCTTTGTAATGACCGCGCGCATCCCGGCGGATGAAGCGGTCCGGCACTTCGTAGCGCAACCAGTCTCGCGTGCGGGCCACGATGTTCACGTGCTCGGGCATGAGGCCCACTTCCTCGTGCAACTCGCGGTACATCGCCTGCTCAGGTGTCTCGCCCCGGTCGATGCCACCTTGCGGAAACTGCCAGGAGTGGGACCGGATGCGTTTGCCCCAGAACACCTGGTTTCGCTGGTTGAGCAGAATGATGCCGACATTGGGCCTGAAGCCTTCTCTGTCAAGCATAATCAACCCCAAATTTTTAAACTGTGTTCATTATGCATCGCGCCGTGCGAGTTGCGAAGTGATCACACACCTGTTGCATCTCCGGGCACAGGTGGAACATCCCGGCGTCGGGTGTTCTGTCCACCGGGCCCCACCCACGATTTTCCAACCACTGCCCGCCGGCAGAATCAAGCTCGCCCATGAAAGCCTCCCAGTTCTTCATCTCGACCCAGAAGGAAGCCCCTGCCGACGCCGAAGTGGTGAGCCACCAGCTCATGACACGCGCCGGCATGATCAAGAAACTCGGCGCCGGCATTTACAGCTACATGCCCATGGGCTTGCGCGTGATCCAGAAGGTGGAAGCCATCGTGCGCGAGGAGATGAACCGCGCCGGCGCGGTGGAGCTCACCATGCCGGTGATCCAGCCGGCCGAGCTGTGGCAGGAGACGGGCCGGTTCGAGAAGATGGGCCCGGAGTTGCTGCGCATCAAGGACCGGCACGACCGCGACTTCATCGTGCAGCCCACCAGTGAAGAGGTGGTGACCGACATCGCGCGTCAGGAACTGCGCAGCTACAAACAGCTGCCGAAAAATTTCTACCAGATACAGACCAAGTTTCGCGACGAGCGCCGGCCGCGTTTCGGTCTGATGCGCGGGCGTGAATTCATCATGAAGGACGCCTACAGCTTCGACCGCGACGAAGCGGCGGCCAAGGCGAGCTACCAGGTGATGGCCGCGGCCTACCGCCGCATCTTCGACCGCTTTGGTTTGCGCTACCGCGCTGTGGCGGCCGACAGCGGTGCCATCGGCGGTGACCTGAGCGAAGAGTTCCAGGTGATCGCGGCCACGGGCGAAGACGCCATCGTGTACTGCCCGAACAGCGACTACGCGGCCAACATGGAAAAGGCCGAATCGGCGGCGCCCAGCGCGTCGCGCCCTGCGGCGGCCAACGCCATGACCAGGACGCCCACACCGGGCAAGAGCACCTGCGCCGATGTGGCCGCGCTGCTGGGCGTGCCCCTTGCGACCACGGTGAAGTCGCTGGTGCTGGCCACCGACACGCTCAACGAAGCGGGTGAGGACGCGCAGAGCCAGGTGTGGCTGCTGCTGCTGCGCGGCGACCACGACATGAACGAGGTCAAGGTGAACAAGGTGCCGGGGCTGAACGCCGGTTTCCGTTTCGCCAGCATTCCCGAGATCGAAGAACACTTCGGCTGCCGCCCCGGGTACCTGGGCCCGATCGGCTTGAAGAAACCGGTGAAGCTGGTGGTGGACCGCGAAGTGGCCGTGATGGCCGACTGGATCTGTGGCGCCAACGAGCCCGACTTCCACATGACCGGTGTGAACTGGAGCCGTGATCTGCCGGAGCCCGATCTGGTGGCCGACCTGCGCAACGTGGTGGAGGGCGACGCATCGCCCGACGGTCAGGGCCAGCTCGCCATCGAGCGTGGCATCGAGGTGGGCCACGTGTTCTACCTGGGCACCAAATACAGCAAGGCAATGAGCGCCACCTTCCTCGGTGAAGACGGCAAACCCGCGCACTTCGAGATGGGTTGTTACGGCATCGGCATCACGCGCCTGCCGGCCGCAGCCATTGAGCAAAACCACGACGAACGCGGCATCATCTGGCCCGACGCTCTGGCGCCATTCACGGTGGTGGTGTGTCCCATCGGCATGGACCGCAGCCCCGAGGTGAAGGCCGCAGCCGAACAACTGCACGCCGATCTGCTGGCGGCCGGCGTCGATGTCATCCTGGACGACCGGGGCGAGCGCCCGGGCGCCATGTTCGCCGACTGGGAACTCATCGGTGTGCCGCACCGCGTGACCATCGGCGACCGGGGCTTGAAGACCGGGCAGGTGGAGTACCAGCACCGCCGCGATGCCGCCGCCACGCAGGTGGCCCTGGCCGACGTGCTTGCCTTGCTGAAGGGCAAGCTCGGCGCATGAAGCCCATGGCCTGGTCGCGCCGCGACTGTCTGCTGGGGGCAGCGTCGCTGGGTCTGGGCACCTGGCCCACCTGGGGGCACGCAGGAGGTCAGCTCGAGGAACCTTTGGCCGACTCCGTGCGCGGTGCGCTGAGCGCCGCCATTGCCAACAGCGCGCCGCCGGTGCCCGAGTTTGCCGACATGGAAAAGCGCCTGGCCTACCTGCGCTGGCTGGGCACCAGCAGCGACCGGCTGCAGCGCCGCAAGGCCGACTTTCAAACGCGCATCGAGTTCCTGCAGACCGTCTGGTACGAAACGCGTCGCGCTGGCCTGGACACCACCATGGTGCTCGGTTTGATCCAGGTGGAGAGTGCTTTCCGCAAGTTCGCCATCTCGCGCGTGGGTGCGCGCGGCTACATGCAGATCATGCCGTTCTGGTCGCGCCTCATCGGCGACGGTGACCCGAGCCGACTCTTCAACATGCAGACCAACCTGCGTTTTGGCTGCGTGATCCTGCGCCACTACCTCGACCGCGAGCGCGGCGACACCTTCATGGCGCTGGGCCGTTACAACGGCAGCCGCGGCAGGGCCGAGTACCCGAATGCGGTGTACGCAGCCGCCAAGAACTGGACGCACCCAGACGCCTGACAGCGGTGCCCCGGGGCGGTTTCGGCTGAAAACTACAATCGAGGGTTGCGCACACCGGTGCCCAACCCTCTTTTCACTCATGACCCAAGCCCACACAACCGACTCCAGCGCTCCGGCGCACGACGACAACCAGCTGATCGCGGAGCGCCGCGAGAAGCTCAAGGCGATGCGCGAAGCGCAGCAGCGGGGCGAGGGCGTGGCTTTTCCGAACGACTTCAAGCCCACCGACAAGGCGGCCGGGTTGTTCGCGGTGCACAGCGAGACCACCAAGGAAGTGCTCGAGGCCAACCCGGTGCGCGCGTGCGTGGCTGGTCGCATGATGCTCAAGCGCGTGATGGGCAAGGCCAGCTTTGCCACGCTGCAGGACGCCTCGTTCGGCCCCAGCGGAGGCCGCATCCAGATCTACCTGAACAACGACAGCGTGGGCGAGGCCCTGCACAACGCGTTCAAACACTGGGATCTGGGCGACATCGTGGCGGCCGAGGGCGTGCTGTTCCGCACCCGTACCGGTGAGCTCACGATCCACGCCGACAGCGTTCGCCTCATCACCAAGAGCCTGCGTCCGCTGCCCGACAAGTTCCACGGCATCGCCGATCAGGAAATCAAGTACCGCCAGCGTTACGTGGACCTCATGACCGACGAGAGCGCGCGCCAGCGCTTCGTCAACCGCAGCCGTGGCATCACCAGCCTGCGTGGTTTCATGGTCAGCCACGGGTTCCTCGAAGTCGAGACGCCGATGCTGCACCCGATCCCGGGGGGCGCCAACGCCAAGCCGTTCAAGACGCACCACAACGCGCTCGACCAGGAAATGTTCCTGCGCATCGCGCCCGAGCTCTACCTCAAGCGCTTGCTGGTCGGTGGTTTCGATCGCGTGTTCGAGATCAACCGCAACTTCCGCAACGAAGGCATCAGCGTTCGCCACAACCCCGAGTTCACCATGATGGAGTTCTACGCGGCGTACTGGAATTACCAGGACCTGATGAGCTTCACCGAAGAACTCATTCGCCACGTGGTGCGCGAAGTGCGCGGCGATGTGCCGCTGACCTACCAGGGCCAGCCGGTGGATGTGAGCTCGCCGTTCGAGCGGCTCACCATTCGCCAGGCCATCCTCAAGCACACCGAGGCGGGCGACAACGTGGACAGCATGGAGTGGTTGTTGAACCAGCTGAAGAAGCTGGGTCTGAGCGAGGCCAAACACCAGCTCTCCACGCGCAGTCTGGCCAGCCTGCAGGTGATGTACTTTGAAGAGAAGGTCGAGGACAAGCTCTGGAACCCGACCTTCATCATGGACCACCCCACCGAGATTTCCCCGCTGGCGCGCGCCAACGATGCGAATCCCGAGGTCACCGAGCGCTTTGAGCTCTACATCACCGGCCGCGAGTTCGGCAACGCGTTCTCGGAGCTCAACGACGCCGAAGACCAGGCCGCACGCTTTCATGGGCAGGTGTCGGCCAAGGACGGTGGCGACGACGAGGCCATGCACTTCGACGCCGACTACATCCGCGCGCTCGAATACGGCATGCCGCCGGCCGGTGGCTGTGGCATCGGCATTGACCGTTTGATGATGTTGCTGACCGACAGCGCCAGCATCCGCGACGTGATCTTGTTCCCCGCGCTGAGACGCGAGCACTGAGCCCCCACGCTCCCCCGCTGCGCGAGGTCCGCTGCCCCCCACGGGGGCTGATTCGCCTTGGGAGCGGCCCGGCGGCGAATCGTCGCACCGATCAGAAGTTGAGCTTCAGGATGGTCCTGCGGCCGTCCTGACGCAGTGCGTCCAGGCCGCTGCCCAGCCAGTCCAGGTGGGCCTGGGCGTTGCTCTCCAGGTCGGCGCCGCTGGCCGCGTCGGGCAGCAGGGCCAGCACCACCTTGAACTTGAGGGTCGTGCCCACCGGCAACTGATTGGAGGGACGAAGCCCCCCCGCCACGATGCTGGTGGCGGCGGCCACCACCTGCGCTTCGCGCACCGGTCCTTCCATCAGAAGTGCCAGCGTGCTGTCGTTGACGCGGCCCGCGGTGTCCACGTCGCGTGCCACCGATCGCAGCAGCGAACCCGTGAGCACCAGGGCCCGGTCGGCCACCTCGCGACCGTGGGTCTCGGCAAACCAGCCGTGGTTGTCCAGGTCGATCAGCAGCAGTGCGCTGTGGTGCTGGTAGCGCTGCGCGCGCACCAGGCTCTCGTGCAGGCGCAGCATGAAGTTGTGGCGGTTGGTCAGGCCGGTGAGCGGTTCGGTCAGTGCCAGTGCGCGTGCCCGTGCCTGAGCCTCGTGCTGCACCGATGAGCGCTGCAGCAGGCCGTAAATCAGCAGTGGCGCTTCGATCGCAGCGGCCAGCACCATGCCGTATTGCGAAAGAAACCCCGAAGACAGCAGACCGAAGTTGCGCAGCACCGGCAGCGTGCCGGCCAGGAGCACCGGCAGGATGCCCAGCGCGATCCAGCGCACCCAGCGATCGCCCGTGCGCCAGGCGGCCCACAGCATCGCGTACACCAGGGCCATGGTCAGCGCCCCGACCACGGTGAGGGCCTGCAGGCTGGTGGCGGTGGGGCGCACCACGTCCCAGGCGGTGAGCGCCAGAAACACGCCGGCCAGGGTGAGTGCCATGCGGTCCAGGCCCCGGCCGATGCGCCGCGGCTGCACCACATGCCGCACGAACAGCAGTCCGGTGACGGCGGTCAGTGGCAGCAACACGAATTCGGCCAGACCGTTCCAACGCGGCCAGCCCGGCCAGATGAACTGCCCGCCGACCCCCAGCGAAGCCGCGAGCGCCAGCGCCAGCACCGTCACATACACCGCATAGGCCGCAAAGCTGGTGTCGCGGAACACAAAGGCGTTGGCCACCGCCGTGGCCACCAGCAGCAAGGCCATGCCGAAATAGGCGCCCAGCAAAAACTGCTGCTGGATGCGCAGCTCGCGCAAGGCGTTGTGGTTGTGCACCAGCAACTCGCCCGAAAACGGCACGCGGGCGTGTTCGATGCGCACCCAGTAGGTCACGGTCTGCCCGGCCTGCGGGTCGAGGGCGAACACCGGGTAACGGTCGGGATAGGCCCAGTCGCGCACAGCGATGCGGTCGCCCGCGTGCTGTGATCGCCAGTTGCCGTCGGCACGGCGGTGGAACAGGCTCACGCGGTCGGTGCCCGAGTGCGTGAGCTCCAGTTCCCACTGCGCGCCGGTGTCTTGTACCCGCGCGTCAAAACGCACCCACAGCACAGCGCCCGGGCTCAACTGCAGGCGGTTGCCCCGGTCGCGCAGCCTGAACGGCAATGCGGCTTGTTGTTTCTCCAGCTGGTCCACGGTCAGCAGTCCAGCCGTGTCGACCCAGTAGCTGCTGCGCCCGGCCAGGCTGAGGGTGCTTTTGCCGCCATCGAGCAACAGAGGGGAGGGCTGCGGCCCGGATTGGGCGTGTGCCCCGTGGAGCGACAACAGCAAAGCGCACAGGGCACAGAGACGGACAAGGAAGGTCACGGGATGGGCGGACAAATGTGCAACAGCGGGATCACGCTATTGTGTCTTGCACGGCTGACAGCTTGGCTGCCGGTGGCCCCAAATCGGTGCGTGACGGGCGGAAAAAAACCCCGGATGCCAAGGCAGCCGGGGTTGGCGCAGACGGTGGCGTCCGCGCTCAAGCGTAAGCGGCCAGCGCCTTGCGCATCTTTTTCATGGCCGCCACTTCGATCTGGCGCACACGCTCGGCGCTCACGCCGTATTCGGCCGCCAGCTCGTGCAGCGTCATGCCACCCGAGCCGTCGTCATTCACCTTGAGCCAGCGCTCGCTCACGATGCGGCGCGAGCGGTCGTCGAGTTCGCTCATGGCCTGGGCCACGCCTTCGGTGGCCAGGGCGTCGCGCTCGGCCGATTCCAGCACCGCGGTGGGTTCGTGGGTGGCGTCGGCCAGGTAGGCGATGGGGCCGAAGGCGTCTTCGCCGTCGTCGCCGGGGCCCGGGTCCAGCACCACGTCGCCGCCGGAGAGCCGCGTCTCCATCTCGCGCACTTCTTCCGGCTTCACGTTGAGTTCTTTGGCCATGATGCCGACTTCAACATCGCTCAGCACCTCGCGGTGGGTGTCGCCGTCCAGCGCGTCGGAGCGGAAACCCTGCTTGCGCGAGCGCAGGTTGAAGAACAGCTTGCGCTGTGCCTTGGTCGTGGCCAGCTTGACCATGCGGCAGTTCTTCAACACGTATTCGTGGATTTCGGCCTTGATCCAGTGCATGGCGTAGCTCACCAGACGCACGCCCTGGTCCGGGTCGAAGCGTTTCACGGCCTTCATCAGGCCCACATTGCCCTCCTGGATCAGGTCGCCGTGGGGCAGGCCGTAGCCCAGGTATTGGCGGGCAATGGACACCACCAGACGCAGGTGCGACATGACCAGCTGGCCGGCGGCCTCCAGGTCGTTGTCGTCGCGCAGGCGGCGCGCGGCCTTCTGCTCTTCGTCCAGCGTCAGCAGCGGCAGGCGGTTGACCGCGGAAATGTAGGCGTCCAGGTTGCCGAGCGGCGGCACCAGCGCCCAGGGATTCGCAACAGCGACCTGGCCACTGGCAGCGGCGGAAATGGGGGCAAGTGAGTGGGACATGAAGAACCTCCTCGGGTAAGTACCAAGAATATTAGCACTCTCTATGAGTGAGTGCTAAGGGCGAAGTTCCATGCCCTTGGCGATTCAAGAACTTGGCAAAACGGACGATGCAGTGACAAGACCGGCGGTACCGCCCGTCGTTTCCAATTCAACCGGTGACCCATGAAACTCAACGACATCAAGGTCGGCAGCCGCCTGGCCATTTCCTTCGGCCTGGTCCTGCTCATCACCGCGCTCATGGCCGGTATCGGCGTCTGGCGCCTGCAGGAGCTTTCCAGCACCACGCGCCAGTTGGCCACCGAAGACAACGAAAAGCTGCAACTGGCCGCGCGCTGGCGCCAGACCATCGATCTCAACTGGGTGCGCACCCGCGCCGCCATCCTGGATTCGGACACCAGCCGCATCGCAGCCTGGCAGGCCGACATGGACAAGACCTCGCAAGTCACGCTGGCTTCGCGCAAACGCATGATCGAATTGGTGCAGTCCGAAGAAGGCAAGCAGTTGCTCGCCGGTATCGATGCTGCGCGTGAGGCCTACCGCACGCCCCGCGCCAACCTGCTCAAGGCGCGCATGGCGGGTGAAGACGTGAGCGCCGCGCTGGATCGCGACCTCCGCCCCCTGGCCGATGCGTACCTGAATTCGATTTCCAAGCTGGAAGAGCGTCAGCAAGGCATTTACGACGCCACGCTGAATGACGCCGAAGTCAAGGCCGCCAACGGCCGCAACATCCTGATGGCGGGCGGCGTGCTGGCGCTGCTGCTGGGCGCTGCTGCTGCTTTCGTGCTGAGCCGCTCCATCACCGTGCCGCTGCGCCAGGCCGCCGAGAGCGCGCGCCAGATAGCCGCCGGCGACCTCACGCAAGCCATCGACACCTCGGGCCGCGACGAAGCTGCACAGCTGCTGCAAGCCCTCAAAGGCATGCAGGACAGCCTGGCCCGCGTGGTCTCCAATGTGCGCGGCAACGCCGAAGGCGTGGCCTCGGCCAGCGCTGAAATTTCGCAAGGCAACAACGACCTGTCGGCCCGCACCGAGCAGCAGGCCAGCGCACTCGAGGAAACCGCCGCCTCCATGGAGCAACTGAGCTCCACCGTGCGCCAGAACGCCGACAACGCCCAGCAGGCCAACCAGCTCGCGCAGAGCGCGTCCACCGTGGCCACCCAGGGCGGCAACGTGGTGGCCCAGGTGGTCGACACCATGAAGGGCATCAACGACAGCAGCAAGAAGATCGCCGACATCATCAGCGTGATCGACGGCATCGCCTTCCAGACCAACATCCTGGCGCTGAACGCGGCCGTGGAAGCCGCGCGCGCCGGCGAACAGGGCCGCGGTTTTGCGGTGGTGGCCGGCGAGGTGCGCAACCTCGCGCAGCGCAGCGCCGAAGCTGCCAAGGAAATCAAGGGCCTGATCAACGCCAGCGTGGACCGCGTGGCGCAAGGCACCGCCCTGGTGGACCGCGCAGGTGTGACCATGGCCGAAGTCGTCAGCTCCATCCAGCGCGTGACAGACATCATGGGCGAGATCAGCTCGGCCAGCGTCGAACAAAGCTCGGGTGTGGCGCAGGTGGGCGAAGCCGTGACGCAGATGGACCAGGCCACGCAGCAAAACGCCGCGCTGGTGGAGGAAAGCGCCGCAGCCGCCTCCAGCCTCAAGGCCCAGGCCGAGCAGATGGTGCACGCCGTGGCGGTGTTCAAGCTGCACCACGCCTGATTCCCCGCGCCGGGCAGCCCGGCGCCCGGGGCGAGTACACCTGCATGCAGCGGTGGGGATCAACACCCACTACAGTTCAGGCCCTCACTCCGGACCGCCCAAGGAACGCCCATGCCCCGCCCCCTGCTCGACGAAACCGCCATCCACCCCGCCATCCGGCAGAAGGTGGCCAACCTCCACGCCGACCTGCTGCGCCAGGCCCAGGCCGAGGTGGCCGGCAACGCCGTGATGGTGTTCGGCATGTCGGGCAACCCCTGGGTGGGCAAGGCCCGCAAGGCACTCGACGCCGCCGGTGTGGCCCACGGTTACCTGGAGATCGGCAGCTACTTTTCGCAGTGGCGCCGGCGCAATGCCTTGAAGATGTGGACCGGCTGGCCCACCTTTCCCATGGTGTTCGTGCGCGGCGTGCTGGTGGGCGGTGCTGAAGACGTGGCCCGGCTCATCGAAACGGGCGAACTGAAAAAGCTGCTGAGCGCATGAAGGCGCAGGCCGAAGTCTGGCGTTGCGACGCGGGTGGCGCCTCGGTGGCGGTCCTCAACATCCCCGGCTCGCTGGAACGCCACCGCACCTTCGACGTGGACGTGACGCTGGTGGTGCGCGTGCCTCAGCCGCTGGCGCTCTCCTGGCATGCGTTGACGGTGGAGCTCGACGGCCAACAGAAATGGACCCGGCGCATCGCCAGCAACAGCCCCGGCCAGACCGACGGGCTGGACTACCACTGCCGCATCGAGCTTCCCACCGGACGGGCCTTGCGCATCCGCGCGGTGGCGGCGGCTTCGGGTTCGGTGGTGCGCCAGCTCGTGGTGGAAGCGCGCGAAGAACTGCCCGGCGCGTGAAGTCCGGCGCCTTGGCCATGTGTTCACAAAGACGGTGACTGTGTGAGCGCTGGTCGAAAGACCTTGCGCCCGGGCCAGGCCACCCCAAAAGGGGGTCGACCAAAGCGACCGAGAGCCTTTATGCTCGCGCCGTTGAGAAATGCCCGAGCGGAGAATTCCTTATGCGTCAAAGCGCTGCCGGGAATTTGATGGCGCACTTTCACCGGTGTGCCTGTCTGCTTCGGGAACGGTCATGAACCCTTTTGCAGGTTTTGAACATGAACAATTCGTCGTGCGCGCCGCGCCGGGGCATCCCTCTGGCGTTGTGGTTTCTTCTTCTGGTGGCCACGTCGTGGCTCGGCGCTTGCGGCGGCCCGGCCGATGCGCAAGGCGGCCCGCCCCAGGCCCCGCCGGTGAGCGTGGCACCTGCGGTGGCCCGCACGGTGTCCGACAGCGAAACCTTCAGTGGCCGGCTGGAAGCGGCCGAGTACGTTGAATTGCGCCCCCGCGTGGGCGGTGTGGTGGACAAGGTCCACTTCACCGATGGCGCGCTGGTGTCCAAAGGCCAGCTGCTTTTCACCATCGACCCGCGTCCCTTCCAGGCCGAGGTGGCCCGGGCCGAGTCTCAACTGGCCGCCGCCCGCTCGCGCGCCGAGCTGGCCACCCTGGAGGTGACCCGCGCGCAAAAGCTGCTCGACGCCAAAGCCGTCTCGCGGCAGGAATTCGACCAGCTCTCGTCGAGCTCGCGCACCACCGACGCCGACATCAAGGCCGCGCAAGCCGCCGTGCGCGTGGCGCAGCTCAACCTGTCTTACACCACCGTGCGCGCGCCCATTGCCGGGCGCGCCTCGCGAGCCAACATCACGGCTGGCAACCTGGTCAACGAACAGAGTGTGCTCACGAGCATTGCCGGTGTGTCGCGCGTGCACGCCTACTTTGACGGCAGCGAACAGACCTTTCTGCGCATCCGTTCGGCCAACGAAAAAACGCCCGCTGTGCGCATGGGCCTGGCCAACGAAGACGGCTTTCCGCACCTGGGCACGCTCGACTTTGTGGACAACCGTCTCAACCCGCAGACCGGTGCCATCCGCCTGCGCGCCACTTTCGACAACAACCAAGGCCAATTCGTGCCAGGCCTCGCCGCGCGCCTGACCATGGCCACCAGCGCGCCTTATGCGGCGGTCCTGGTGCCCGAGCGCGCCATCGGCACCGACCAGAGCAAGAAGTTCGTGGTGGTGGTGGGGGCCGACGGCCAGCCGCAGTTCCGCGGTGTGCAGCTTGGCACCCTGCAGGGCGGCATGCGCGTGGTGGGCGGCGGCCAGATCAAGGCCGGCGAGAACGTGGTGGTGGACGGCCTGCAGCGCATCATTCCGGGTGTGCCGGTGGCGCCGCAGGTGCTGAAGGTGGACGCACAGGGCATGCCCGTTCCGGCCACGCCTGCCCCGCAAGCCCCGGCGCCCGCCAACTGAGCGGAGCGCCACCATGGACATCTCACGCTTCTTCATCGACCGGCCGCGCTTTGCCGGTGTGCTTTCCATCTTCATCTTCCTTGTCGGCACGCTGGCCATCTTCCAGTTGCCGCTCTCGGAATACCCCGAGGTCGCGCCACCCCAGATCGTGGTGCGCGCGCAGTTCCCCGGCGCCAACCCGCGCGTGATCAGCGAGACCGTGGCCACGCCGCTCGAAGAACAGATCAGCGGCATCGAGAACCTGCTGTACTTTGATTCGCAGGCCACCGCCGACGGCGCCATGACGCTCACCGTCACCTTCAAGATCGGCACCAGCCCCGAGGCCGCCGAAACCGCGGTACAGAACCGCATCAACCGCGCACTGCCGCGCCTGCCCGAGATCGTGCGTCAGATCGGCGTGACCACCGAGAAGAGCAGCCCCAACCTGACCATGGTGGTGCACCTGGTGAGCCCGGACAACAGCCGCGACGCGCTCTATTTGCGCAACTACGGCCAGCTCAATGTGCGCGACGATCTGCTGCGCATCCCGGGCATGGGATCGGTGCTGTTGTTTGGCGCGGGCGACTACGCCATGCGCATCTGGCTCGACCCCACCAAGCTCGCCGCGCGCGGCCTCACCACCGCCGAGGTGGTGGCCGCCATCCGCGAGCAGAACGCGCAGGTGGCCGCCGGCACCGTGGGCGCACCGCCCGCGCCCACCGGCACCGAGTTCCAGCTCGCGGTGAACACGCAAGGCCGGCTGACCACCGAAGAGCAGTTCGCCGACATCATCATCCGCGCCGAGCCCGCCACCGGCGGCATGATCCGCATCCGCGACATCGGCCGGGTGGAGCTCTCGGCCGGTAGCTACGCGCTGCGCAGCCTGCTCAACAACAAGGAAGCCGCGGCCATCGCGGTGTTCCAGGCGCCGGGCTCGAACGCGCTGGCCTTGTCGAACAAGGTGCGCGAGACCATGGAGCGGCTGAAGGCGAACTTTCCGCCCGGCATGAGCTACAGCATCGTTTACGACCCCACGCGCTTCGTGCAGACCTCCATTGAAAAAGTGGTGATCACGCTGCTCGAAGCCATTGCGCTCGTGGTGCTGGTGGTCATCATCTTTCTGCAGACCTGGCGCGCGTCCATCATCCCGTTGCTGGCGGTGCCGGTGTCCATCGTCGGGACGTTTGCGTTCCTGTTGCTGCTGGGCTATTCCATCAACACGCTCACGTTGTTCGGCCTGGTGCTGGCCATCGGCATCGTGGTGGACGACGCCATCGTGGTGGTGGAGAACGTGGAGCGCAACATCGAAGGCGGGCTCTCGCCGCACGAGGCCACGGTCAAGGCCATGCAGGAGGTGTCGGGCCCCATCATCGCCATTGCGCTGGTGCTGTGCGCGGTGTTCGTGCCGCTGGCCTTTGTGCCCGGCCTCACCGGGCAGTTTTACAAACAGTTTGCCGTGACCATCGCCATCAGCACGGTGATCTCGGCCTTCAATTCGCTCACGCTCAGCCCCGCGCTCTCGGCCCTGCTGCTGCGCCCGCACGACGCACCCAAAGACTGCCTCATGCGCGGCATGGACAAGGTGCTCGGGGGATTCTTTGCCTGGTTCAACCGCGTGTTCCACCGCGCCAGCGAAGGCTACGGCCAGCGCGTGGGCGGCATGGTGCGGCGCAAGTCGGCCGCGCTCATCGTTTACGCCGTGTTGCTGGGCGTCATGGCGGTGCTGTTTGCGCGCATCCCGGCCGGCTTCGTGCCCGCGCCCGACAAGCAGTACCTCATCGGCATTGCGCAGCTGCCCGCGGGTGCTTCCATCGACCGCACCGACGCGGTGATCCGCGAGATGAGCGACATCGCGCTCAAGGTGCCGGGCATCATCGATTCGGTGGCGTTCCCCGGCCTCTCCATTGCCGGCTTCTCGGCCGCGCCCAACGAAGGCATCGTGTTCTTCGGCCTCGCGCCGTTTGAAGATCGCACCACGCCCGACCTGAGCAAGGGCGCGATCCTCGGGCAGGTGAACGGCGCGATCCAGCAGATCCAGGGTGCGCGCATGTTCGTGGTGCCGCCACCCGCGGTGGACGGCCTGGGCAACGCCGGCGGCTTCAAGCTGCAGGTGCAGGACCGCGGCGGCCTGGGCGAGCAGGCGTTGTATGGCGCGGTGTGGGGCACGCTGGGGCAGGTCTACGGCAACCCGAAGTCGAGCATCGGCACGCCGTATTCGGGCTACGACATCAACGTGCCGCAGCTCTACGCCAACGTGGACCGCACGCGCGCCAAGCAGATGGGCATCAACCTCGCCGACATCTACGACACCATGCAGGTCAACTTGGGCTCGCTCTACGTGAACGACTTCACCCAGTTCGGCAAGACCTACCAGGTGGTGGTGCAGGCCGACGCGCCGTTTCGCAACAACGCCGAAGCCATCACCAACCTGAAGACCCGCAACGCCGCCGGCGAGATGGTGCCGCTGGGTGCGCTCATGACGGTGGAGCCCACCTTCGGCCCCACGCGCGTGACGCGCTACAACGGCTTCCCCTCGGCCGACATCAACGGCGCGGCCAACCCCGGTTTCTCCGCCAGCCAGGCCGAAGGCGAGATCGAAGACCTGCTCAAGAAAACGCTGCCGCGCGGCATGAGCTACGAGTGGACCGAACTCAGCTACCAGGACCGCCTGACGCGCGACATCACATTGCCCGGCACACAGACCCAGGTGCCCATCCTCGCGGCGGTGCTGGCCATTTCGGTGCTGCTCGTCATATTGGTGCTGGCCGCGCAATACGAGAGTTGGAGCCTGCCCATGGTGATCGTGCTCATCGTGCCCATGGGGATCCTGTCGGCGCTGTTTGGTGTGTGGCTCTCCAGCTTTCCGCCGTTCATGCAGCCCGGGGACCTGAACATCTTCACGCAGGTGGCACTCGTCGTGCTGGTCGGGCTGGCGTGCAAGAACGCCATCCTGATCGTGGAGTTTGCAAAAGACCTTGAGGAAGCCGGCGAAGAGATGTTTGCCGCCGTCGTGCACGCCTGCCGCATGCGCCTGCGCCCCATCCTCATGACGTCGATTGCCTTTTGCGCCGGTGTGATCCCGCTTATCCTGGGCAGCGGCGCCGGCAGCGAAATGCGCCGGGCCATGGGCATTGCGGTGTTCTCCGGCATGCTGGGTGTGACGTTGTTCGGCATCTTTCTCACGCCGGTGTTTTATGCGCTCTTGCGCAGCCGCCGCCGAGCGCGCCGCAGCGGAACCGCACCGCAGGTGGCCGTGCAGGGAGTCCGCCATGAATAAGCGTTTTGCCTTCTCTGTGCTGTTCACCGCAGCGCTCGCCGCTTGCAGCGCCGTGGGCCCCGACTACCAGCGCCCCGCCGCCGTGGCAGACGCGCGCTTCATCAGCGCCGGCGCCACCGCCGTGAACACCCAGGCGCCCGCCGCCGACATTGCCACCTTCTGGCGCGGCTTCAACGACGCGCAGCTGAGCGCCCTGATCGAGCGCGCCCTGCAAGCCAACGGCGACGTGCGCATGGCCCAGGCCCGCCTGCAGGAAGCCCGCGCCAACCAGGGCGAGGCCGACGCCGCCGGCCTGCCCGGCGTGGGCATCGACACCAGTGTGGAGCGCTCCGTGCGCCCCATCACCCAGCAGCCCGGCACCACCCGCAGCGCGCGCACCGGCACGGCCTATGACGCAAGCTTTGTCGCCAACTGGGAGATCGACCTCTTTGGTGGCGTGCGCCGCAGCCGCGAAGCCGCCGCCGCGCGCGTGAGCGCCAGCGAGGCCGGGCTGAACGCGGCCCACACCGCGGTGGCCGCCGAGGTGGCGCGTTACTACCTGGAACTGCGCGGCCTGCAAGAGCGCCTGCGCGTGACCGAGGCCAGCCTGGTGAACCAGCGCGACGCGCTGGGCATCACCAACGCCCGCGTGGACAACGGCCGCGGCACCCAGCTCGACCTGGCGCGCGCCCGCGGCCTGGTGGCCAACACCGAAGCCGCCGTGCCCGCGCTGCAGAGCGCTGTTGAGCGCAGCGTGTTCCGCCTGGCCACGCTCACCGCGCAAACACCGCGCAGCCTGTTGGCGGAACTCGCCGCACCCGCGCCGTTGCCCGGCCTGCCCGTGACCGACCTGGCCACGCTGCCCGTGGGCACGACCGAGCAGTGGCTGCAACGCCGCCCCGACCTGATGGCCGCGGAACGCGAACTCGCCGCCGCCACCGCCAACATCGGCGTGGCCACCGCCGCGCTGTACCCGCGCCTCTCGCTCTCGGGCCTGCTCGGCCTGAATGCCGCGCGCATCGGTGATTTGAACGACAGCCAGTCGGCCCGCTACGCATTGGGTGCCGGCATCAGCTGGACCCCGTTCGACTTTGGCGCCATCCGCTCACGCATCCGCGCCAGCGAGGCCCGCGCCCAACAAAGCCTGGCCAGCTTCGAGCAGACCGTGGCGGTGGCGCTGGAAGAAACCGAAGGCGCCTTCAGCAGCTACAGCCGCAGCGCACAACGCGCGGAAAGGTTGGACGTGGCCGTCCGCAACGCCGAAGAAGCCGCCGGCCTGGCCCGGCTGCGTTACGACGCGGGGGTGACCGACTTCCTGGCCGTGCTCGACGCGGAGCGCGAAGTGCTCAACACGCGGGACCAGTTGGTGCAGGCCCAGGTGGGCACAGCGACTGCGTTGGTCACGGTGTACCGGGCCCTGGGCGGCGGGTGGACGCCACCGCCCGCAACGGCCACCACGGTGGGCAAAGCGCCGTGAAAAATGCGCCGGTGCGTGTGGGCGCAAAACCACCCTTTTGCTGCATTACGCAAATGTAATTCTGAGAGTTGGGGGCTCGTTAAAAATCATAGCAACGACTTGCATGGTGCAAGGCATGAGGGCCACAAGCCCTGCATTTTTTCTCGGAGCACCCCCCATGAAAAAGAGCCTTATCGCTCTGGCCGTTCTGGCCACCACCGGCGCCGCATTCGCGCAATCTTCCGTCACCCTCTACGGCCGCATCGACAGCTCGGTCGGCTCGTCCAAAATCGGCGCGCCTGGCCAGGCCACCAGCACCACGCAAATGTTCAGCGGCAGCCTCACATCCACCCGTTGAGGCGTGCGTGGCACCGAAGACCTCGGCGGCGGCCTCAAGGCCATCTTTGCGCTGGAGCAGGGCTTTGACTCCACCGACGGCACCCAGGCCGCCGGCAGCGCGTTCAACCGCATGTCCATCGTTGGCTTGAGCGGCGGTTTCGGCGCGGTCAAGTTCGGCCGCCACGACACCTCGTTCGACGACATCCGCGACCTGAGCGTCAGTGCCAACATCTTCGACTCGGGCACCTTCGCCACCACCGAAGGCGTTGTGGGCACCACGGGCTACCTGGGTGTTGGCCAACTGGCCGACTACGGCGACCGCGCCAGCAACCAGATCCGCTACGAGTCGCCTTCGTTCGCTGGTTTCTCGGCCGGCGTCAGCTACGGTCTGGACGAACAAGCTGCGCCTGTGGACAGCGACGTGACCGCCTTCAACCTGCGCTACAAGGCAGGCAACCTGGACGTGGGCTACGGCTACCAGGAAAACGCCAACCAGCTGGCAGCCAGCAACCTCGAATACAACACCGTGGGCGCCGCCTACAACTTCGGCAGCTTCCGCCTCTCCGGCGGCTGGAACCAGGTCAAGAACGAGGCATCGCGCAAGTCGGACAGCTACAGCATCGGCGCCATCGTGCCGGTCGGCGCATTCGATCTGTCGATGGGCTACAGCACCGCCAAGGCCAAGCAGGGCAGCGCCACCTTTGAAAAGGGTGACGCATTCTCCGCAGCCGTGGCGTACAACCTGTCCAAGCGCACCCGCGTGTACGCAGGCCTGACCACCGGCGACATCGAAGACGCAGCGGGCACCAAAGTGCGCGAGCGCGAGGTGTATGCCCTGGGTCTGGCCCACACCTTCTGATTTCCAAGCCAACTCGAGTCTCCAAGGCTTGTTCATACCCACCGCTCGCAAGGGCGGTGGGTTTTTTTATGGGTGAGACCAAAGCGCCAAGCCGCAGAGGGGCAGGTTGGGGTGGGCGGCGAGGAGTACGCTGTGGACCATTCATTTGTCCATCAGGAATTCATCATGGAAAAGTCATTCCACCGCTTCACGGACCTCTTCGCCCAACTTGGCCTGGCGTCCGACCCCGCGTCCATCGAAGCCTTTCTGCGCAACCACTCACCGCTGCCCGACGACGTGCGCCTGGCCGACGCGCCGTTCTGGACCGCCTCACAAAGCGCGCTGCTGCGCGAGGAGATCCAGGAAGACGCGGATTGGGCGGAGGTGGTGGATCAGTTGAATGCGGCTTTGCGGGGGCCGGTGGCTTGAGTTGGTTCCGATAGCGCGGAGTCGGATCAACTGCGCATGGCTACCCAAACAAGCCCTTAACTTTGAGGAGCTGAACAGCCGCAGTGCAGCGTGAGCCGTCGGACAAGCTCGTGCGTCGAACGTACCCTGTGCGGCACGTTGCAGTCGTTCAGACCCTCGCAATTCGGCACGACTGCTTGCTTGCGGAGGCTCCTCGTGTTCTATGACCAACACTCCAACTGAGCCGAAAACCTGGCGTAGTGAAGTATTGGCAGGCTTAGCGGCGGGAACACCTTGCTGGACCTGTGGCCACTAGGGGTCAATCTTGCTCCAACCGGCAGTGGGACTGCTTGCCGTTGTCTTGTGCAACATCTCCAAGACCTCAGCTCGACTGACTAGCTGCCCCTTTACAACTGGATCTTCTGTAAGGCGGCGAATGAAGTACTGCCTGCCAGACTCACTTAGCGAATAGGTTCCGTCTTTATGTTTGACGAGTCGTTCAGAATCTAGATGCGTTTTGTAGTTAGTAATGAACTTGGAGATATCGAATCGCTCGCCAGCCATGAGCCCAGTTGCCTCCAGAATTGCCTGCATGTATGCACGCATATCTCGCGAGTTCGCAGAAGGTGGGGTAGTCAGCTTGTACAGAACGCGCATCTGTCCTCTCCTTGATATGAGCTGGCTGTACTCTTGAGTCGACAAGAGGTCTTGGCTACCGGCGCGCGTTGGTTGCTTAAGGCTTCCACGTACTACTCGGCAAATGCCAAGCTACGAAACCCCCAGGCAGCACCGCACACTCCCAAGAAGAACAAGAGTAGTGAAGTCCACCCTAGGATCCACGGCACCTTGGCCCGATCGTCGACTACCCCGTTGTCGAGAACGTGAAGGTGGTTCCAGGTAATCTCGCTTCGCCAATACCGGTCCATGTTGAGATTCCAGTTGTCGATCAAGGTCTGCGCCTTGTGAACCATGAAAGCATGGGCGAAGCCTATCAGCACCACCCCTACAACGAACACCCCAAGCACCCAATACGGCCATTGCAGCTTCGCTATGTCTGACCGCGCGCCGATGAAGGCGAGCATGCCAGCGGCAGCACCTCCGTTAACCCCAAGCAAGTAGGACCAGACCGCCGAGCTGTAAGTGTTCAATAGGCCATTGAGCTGATGAAAACGGTCGTCGTAGTGCTTCGAGCGAAGTTGTTGCAACCACTCGGGTGTATCGCGATGCAGATCGCTCATGCCTTGTTCCTTCAATTGTTTTGGTCAACATTTTTTATGGTCATGCGCGCGTCTCGCACACGCCATGATGTGACGGCTGGGGACGACGGATGTCCGTCAGCGCCTGTTCTTCGCTAGTACCGCCTTGCGCCATGTCTCAAGGTCGTTCAAATCGGTTGTCATGTCGGCAGGCTCAGGTATGGGAATGTTGGCCTCCGGCGCCCCGTCGTGCCCGGTGTAGTTCGAGCACTTCGTCATGCCCGCCATCACGGGGGCTACGTCGTCGGGAGCCACTGATACCTTGCCCAGCCCAAGGGTCGATACGCCTCGTTGGAAGCGCTGCACCACCTTGTTGAACAACACCTCCTCAACGCCTCGCTCCCAGGCCATGCGCAGGTCGCTGTAAAAATCGCGAGCATGCAAGGTGTAGCTCTGGTCATTCGCCTTCCTTAGCCGCTCACAATTGACCTGTTTGTTCCGCAGCAGTCCGACGCGGTCTTTGGTGGCCGATCCAGCGAATGGAAGGCTCGCATCGGCCACGCCGAAGCCCTCCGCTGTTTTCGTGAGTGTCAACGCCATCGGAGCCATCCCCGCCACCGCGTTCTCAGCCATCAGCGTGCTCAGGAAGAAGATGTCGTGTGTAAAGCAACCACCTGGCGCTCCTGAGCCTCTAACGCAAGGCGCTTCGCGACGCGCTCGCGCCGAACGTGGTCCAGGGATGAGACGGGGTCGTCGAAAACGATGCCGCCAGAACCTTTTCCAAGCCGAACCTCCGCCAAGAAAGACGCCAGTGCGATAGCGCGCTGCTCGCCCTCGCTGAGCACGTCCGCCGGAGAGCCGCCTCCGTCGGTCTCAAGGACTAGCTTGAAGGTGGTCTTGGCCCTGGCAGAACTGGGCCGCATAGCGACCTTGATGTCTTGGACGCCCAGCGTCCGGAGCTCCGCAGTGAGGGCTTCCGCCACTTCATGACTGGCCATCGTACTGGTCAGGTCGGTCGATTTGCGCGAGATCGCAGTGGTGGCCGTCGCAGCTACACACTGGCCCAGAGTTGCAGCCAGCTTGAATGCTTCGATGGCGTGAAGTACCGCATCCTTGAGGGCGAACAGTTCCTGGCGGGCACGCAACTCAGCGTATTCCTTTTCCATCTCCGCACGTTCTTTCAGAACCATCGACTCTTCGAGCGTCACCGCTTGCTGCCGCAAACGTCCGGCAAGGGTCCGCAAGCCAGCGGTGGGGCTATCGGAGAGCGCGGGCAGGGCATCCCACGGCTGACCTGCGTTTGGAGTCGCCGCCTTGATGATCGCGTCGCGTCTTGCGACCGCAGCGGGCTGCAGATCGCCACACGCCTGGACAAGGCCGGGGAGATCGTCCAGATCGTGTCGAAGGGCTTCGTCGAACAGTAGATCCATGGGCGCGTCCCTGGCCTCCCGGAAGGCGCCCTCCGCTGCCGCGCGCGCGGCGGTGGCCAGGCTCGCGGCTTCACCCTTAACGAAATCATCGAACGCGGCTAGGCGTGCTGCGCCGTCCTTGCCTATAGCGTTTTGGCAGAGCGGACAACGGTCCTCCGCGCCAAGGTGAGGAAAACTGCACACGGGAGGCGAGACCGCGCAGAAGTCGCGTGCCGCTCTGAACATCGCGCCCCATTGCTCGCCGAATGTCCCCTCCAAGGCGTCGAGAGCCTGGAACTTCTTCGCTGCCGCTTCTGCAATTGCCTTGGCGATACCGGAACTCTTGATCAAGGCGCGCAGCGCGAAGGCCTTTTGATCAGATAGCGCCTCCTCCATCTTGGCCGCGCGGTTCGCGAGGCTCTCCACCCGCGACGCCCTTGCGCGCAATTCGGCTGCCCGCTTCTTCGGGTCAGCCTCGGCGAGCGTCTTTGCGAGTAGCTCGGTGCGCTCCGTCTCGTCTTGCGTCATGTCAGCGAGACGATCGACATCTTGCTTGCCAGTCCTGGCCGAGAGCCCGGCGACAAGCCGCCCAGCCTCGGTAGGACTTTGAGCGAGACGCTGGAACGGCAGCAAGTTGGGCTGGTAGGCCTGTAGTTCCTTCGCCGCCCGTTCCTTTAGCGCGCCACAAACCTCGGCAAGGCCGGCCAGGATATCGAGGCCATAGGGCGCATAGGCGAAGTCGCCGTGGTTGTCTACGTAGGCCCGGGCGCAGGCTGAATCGAAGATAGCGATGGAGGAAAGCTCGATCGGCGCTGCGACACCTTCGGCCCAGGCGAACTCGGCGGGCGTGCCGCCCACGAGGGCGTCAAACTTGGCCGAAGGCGCTTCGCGCTTGGCCTTAGGCAGGTAGACGTTGCCGTGAATCTTCTCGGACTGGTCCCTCGCCCGGCACGCCTGCTTCAACACTCGCGAGTAGCCCGACTTGCCGACGCCGTTGTCGCCATAGATGACCGTGAGGCCTGCAGGAGCGATCGGGAGAGTCTTGCCTGCCGCGAGCGCGTTAACGCCGCGCAGATCCCTGATGGCGGTGAGCTGCACAGCGCCAGCCTTTACATGCGGAGCGGCGACTTGCTCGGGAGTGAGGATCCGGGCCTGCCTGTTTTGGGGATCAGCGATACCCTTGCTAGCCTTCAGCAGGGCGTACATATCGTCCAAGTCGGCAGCGGTCGGAGTTGGGCGCTCGTAGAGAACTGCGATGGCATGGCGCTGCCATGCTGGTAGGCCTTCTGACCATTTTTGAATCGCCGCTAGGATCGTCATCGCGAATCTCCTCCGCTCAATAGTTTGGATGGGATGCTACGACACACTGCGGGATTGAGGCGGAAGCGGCTCAGTGCCGTAAGCCGCCATTAACTTGGGTCTGCAAACGGCCGCTATGGGCGCACTACACTCGCCGAATTTCTTCCGCTGACCGGCAGCACTCAGTCTTTTCCAGACGATCAGCTCGAGTATGAATTCGTCAGCATCATTCGACACCTCAAATACGAACGTTCAATGGCGTTTCAAATCTTCTGAATCGTGGCCCCCAACACTCGTTTTGACTCACCGAGCAGAAGATCAAGAGCCACCCCGTGGCAGCCCTTGATCCCCTCAAAACTTAGAACCGAACGCCGTAAGCCAGCGCCACGCCCTGCGCCTTCACGCCGTCTTCCTTGTAGTAGCTCATCCAGTTGGCTTGCACGTACGAGGTCTTGGTCAGGTTCAGGTTCACGCCCAAGCCGTAGGCGGCGCCTGTGTCGCTGTCGCTGACGCTCACGCCGCCTGAAGACAGGGTGAGTTTGGTGCGCAGGTAGCCCAGACGGGCGAACAGTTCAACGTTTTCGGTGACCTTGACGCCGGGCTTCACGAAGACGCCGACGGTGTTGTTGACCTTGGCGTTGATGCCGATGCCCGTGCCGTTGAACTCGATCTCGTCCTTGACGATGCCCAGGCCCAGGAAGCCTTCCACGGCCACGTTGGGGTGCAGCTGGTAGCCGAGCACGCCGGTCAGGGCGCCGGGGCCGGATTTCAGCGTGTTCGCGCCGTCGGTGAAGTCCAGGCCAATGGCTGCGTAGCCGATTTCGGCGTACATCTTGGAGGGGGCCTGGGTTTGGGCCTGGGCGCCTGCGGCAGCAACGGTGAAGACGGCTGCGGCAAGGGCTTTGTGTGCGAAGGTCATGTGAGAAAAAATGTAAAAAATGAATGAACAAAGTTAGGAGAGCGCTGAGAGTAACAAGCCAATAAACCCTATGTTTCAAACGGTGGTGCTTCCACAACGCCAGGGGCAACCATCCCCCATCTGTGGGTTGCGCCCTGGTCGATTGGCTCGAATCACGGCGGGCTGCCAAGTGCCGCGTTGTTGGGGCATGTGCTCGCAGGTTCGCCACCGCACAGACCCGCGCCGCGTTTGTTTCTACCGTGGTGGTTCCACACACCGATGACGAGGACCACCCATGAACATCGAGACCCAGACCACCCCCGAGCTCAAGCACATTGCCGAGCTGATCGAAGACATCGCCACTTCGATGCTCACCACCATCGAAGCCGACGGCTCCTTGTCCAGCCGCCCGATGTATGCGCTGGAAATGGACGCCAGTGGCGCGATCTGGTTTTTCACCGACACGCGTTCGTCCAAGGTCGAACGCCTGGGCGTGGCCAACCTGGCGTTCACCGATCTGGACGACAGCACCTATGTGTCGCTCTCGGGGCATGGCGAGATCGTCACAGACCGCGGTCGTATCGAACGCCTGTGGTCGCCCTTTGCGCGCCCCTGGTTTCCTGATGGGCCGGATTCACCCAACCTGGCCTTGCTGAAGTTTGTGCCGCACTCGGCGGACTATTGGGACGCGCCCAACAGCAAGATGGTGCGTGCCGTGAGCGACCTGGTGTCCATCGTCGCGGGAAAGCCCATCGGCATGGGTGAACACGGTTCACACCAGGGTTTGTCGGGCGGTGCCCTGCCTTCCGGGAGCCGCGCATGAGCCCGCCTGGCCAACCCGCCGTGCCCCCTCAACCCGTTGAGCCCGACACGCCCTTTGAGCTGCCGCCTGCGGAGGAAGACACGCCTTTGAAGTTGCCGCACGAGCGCGACGAAGACACGGACATGACCGACGACCAGCCGGACCCGAAGATCCTGCAGGCCTGGAAAGACCTGAAACAAGGCCAGGTGGACACCGACATGCGCGCCACGCCGGGCCAGGATGCGGCGAAGCGCGGCCAGCATGTGCCGGGCGCGGGCGGGCAGCAGCTGCCCAAAGAAGAGAACAGCGTTCCTCGCAAGTAGCGGGCGCTGTGGCAGGGCTCGGGGGCCCTGCCACACAAGGGTGGCAGAATCCGCGCTCCCCATGGACCGGCGCTCCCGCTCGTGCCTCGGGGGCCAACTCCCTTCTGCTCCCCATGACTCCTCCGCTCCACGGCACGCTCGGCATTGATTTCGGCACTTCCAATTCGGCCATGGCCTGGGCCGATGTGCGCGGCACGGCACACCTGATTCCGCTGGAGGGCGCAGCGGTTTCCATGCCCACGGCGGTGTTCTACAACTCCGAAGACAGCACCACCCACTTTGGCCGCGACGCGGTGGCGCAATACCTCGCCGGCACCGAAGGCCGCTTGATGCGCTCGCTCAAGAGCCTGCTGGGCAGCCCGCTGCTGCTGGAGACCACGGTGGTCAACCACCAGCAGATCAGTTTTCAGGAGATCGTGGCCACCTTTCTGGCCGCGCTGCGCGAGCGCGCGGCGCAAACGCTGGGCGTGGCGCCCACCAAGGTGGTGATGGGCCGTCCGGTGCATTTTGTGGACGACGACCTGGAGCGCGACGCGCTCGCACAAGACTCCTTGCTGCAGGCCGCGCAGGCCGTGGGTTTTCGCCAGGTGTCGTTCCAGCTGGAGCCGATTGCCGCCGCGCTGGACTACGAGCGCCGGCTGGACCGCGAGAGCGTGGTGCTGGTGGTCGACCTGGGTGGCGGCACGTCCGACTTCACCGTGGTGCGCCTGGGCCCGCAGCGCATGAAGCTCGCCAACCGCGCGGGCGATGTGCTGGCCACCACGGGGGTGCACATCGGCGGCACCGACTTCGACCACAAGCTCAGCCTGGAACAGGTCATGCCCCTGCTGGGCTACAAGCACCTCGGCCCGCAGCAGCGCGAGGTGCCCAGCCGCGTGTTTTTTGACCTCTCCACCTGGCACCTGATCCAGTGGCTCTACCAGCCGCGCGCGCTCAGCCAGGCGCAGCAGCTGCGCGTGAACTACAGCAACGTGGCGCTGCATGAGCGCCTGATGAAGGTGCTCAAGCACCGCGACGGCCACCGCATCGCCCACGAAGTGGAGCAGGCCAAGATCCGCTGCTCCAACGAAGACGGCGCCACGCAGGTGGATTTGTCGGAAGTGGAGCGCGGCCTGGGCGCCGACATGCACGCCGACGCCATGCGCGACCAACTGGGCAACCTGCTCGCGCGCACCGTGGCCTGCGCGCGCGAATGCGTGCAACGCGCCGGCCTCACCGACAGCACGCTGGACGCGATCTACCTCACCGGCGGCTCGTCCGCGCTGCGGCCGTTCCAGCGCGCCCTGCAGGCCGAGTTTCCGGGTGTGGCCATGGTCGAGGGTGACCTGTTTGGCGGTGTGGCCTCGGGCCTGGCCTACAGCCGGTCTTGAACTTGGTGGCGAACGCGTCCTCCAAATGCCACCCATTGAACACAGGAGATCGAACCATGCGCATCGTGTTGTCCTTGCTCACCGCTGCGGCGGTGTTGTCGGCGTGCAGCGGTTACGCGCCGCCCGCCCAGCTCACCGGCGCCACCCGGGACGAGGTGGTTGCCCGCATGGGGCCGCCGGAGACGCAGCGCCAGGTGGACGGCGGCACCCGGCTGGAGTTTCCGCGCGGGCCGTATGGCCGCCACACGTACTTTGTGTACCTCGACGGTGCCGGGCGCGTGACCCGCTCCGAGCAGGTGCTCAACGAGGCGAACTTCCTGCAGATCAACCCCGGCATGACCCAGGACGAGGTGCGCCAGCGGCTGGGGCGCCCCGGTGAGGTGCGGGGGCTGGCCCGTTCGCGCGGGGTGGTGTGGAGTTACCGCTACGAAAACCCGTTCTGCCAATGGTTCCAGGTGGAGATTGCGCAAGACCAGGTGGTGCGGTCCGCCGGCTACGGCGAGCCGCCCGAGTGCAACAAGCGGGAAGAGCCTTTCATCCTCTGACCGGGCGGGTGGATCCCGCCAGGAATCAGGTCACGCCGAAGCGGTACACCGTGGTTCCCCGGTAAGGCCGTCCCGGTGCCACCAGGTTCTGCGGCAGCGCGGGGCAGTTGGGCGCGTTGGGAAACCACTGCGGCTCCAGGCACACGGCGCAGCGCGGCCGGTGCCGCACACCCTGTTTGCCCGCATCGGGCTTCTCCGCCACCCCCAGCTGGCCCGCGGTGTACACCTGCAGCAAAGGCTCGGTGGTCCACACATCGAGCGTGCGACCGCTGGCTTCGCTGCGCAGTTGTGCGCACAGGCGCGCTTCGCTGCGGCTGTCGGTGCCCAGCGGATAACTCAAGTCGATGTCGGGCACGGTGCCCAGCGTGGTGGCGCTGCGCAGATCGTGCACATGGCCGTTCAGCGACACACGACCGCCGGTGGCGATGCCGTCCACCCCGGTGGCCAGCACGTCGTTGGCGTCTGGCACCTGCAGCACATGGCCGTTGATGTTGGCGCCTTCGCTCACGCCGTCGAGGTTGAAGTAGATGTGGCTGGTGAAGCTGGCCGGACCGGGCTCGTCCAGCGCGGTGGCCAGGTGTTCGATCACCAGCGCGTTGTCGTCGCTCAGCCGGTAGGTGAGCTGCAGGTCCAGCGTGCCGGGGAAGTCGTCTTCGGCGGTCAGAAAGCGGTGGCGCAGCTCCAGGGTTTGCGCGTCGGGCTGCACCGCGTCAAACGCGCGGTGGCGCGCGCCGCGGGGCCCGCCGTGGATGCAGTGGGCGCCCGAGTTCGGCGTGAGCCGGTGTTCGCGCCCGTCCTGCGTGAAGTGCGCGCCGCCAATGCGCCCGGCATAGCGGCCCACAAACGCGCCCATCGACGGTGAGCCGCCGAGCACGGCGTCCAGGCTGTCGTAGCCCAGCGCCACGTCGTCCAGCACGCCCTGCCGGTCGGGCACCACGATCTGCAGCACCTTGGCGCCGAGGTTGGTGATGGCCACGACCATGCCGCGTGCGTTGCGCAGAAAGAAGAGGGCGGTGGGCCGGCCGTCCACCTCGCCCTGGAAGCGGGCGGGGTCGAGCAGGTGGGGGAACGGTGTGGGCGTGGGCGTCATGCGCCTTATTGTGGGCCGAGCGCTGTGATCAAACGACCAAGTGCTTCCATCTCGGCGGGCTTGAGGTCGGTCAACGGTGCGCGCACCCGGCCGGCGCCGTGGCCCACGAGCTGGGCACCCGCCTTCACGATGCTCACCGCGTAGCCCTGGCCCTTGTTGCGGATGTCGAGGTAGGGCATGAAGAAGTCCTTGAGCAACCGGTGCTGCGTGGCGTGATCGTCGGTGCGCACGGCTTCGTAGAACTGCATCGCGGTCTTCGGGATGAAGTTGAACACCGCCGACGAATACACCGGCGTGCCCAGTGCCTTGTAGGCCGCCGCGTACACCTCGGCCGTGGGCAGGCCGCCCAGGTATGAGAAGCGCTCACCCATCTTGAGGTAGATCGACATCATCATTTCGATGTCGCCCACACCGTCCTTGAAACCGATGAGGTTGGGGCAGCGGTCGGCCAGGATGGCGAGCGATTCGGGCGTGAGCTTGCAGACGTTGCGGTTGTAGACAATCACGCCGAATTTCACGCTCTTGCACACCTGCTCCACATGCGCGATCAGGCCTTCCTGGCCGGCTTCGGTCAGGTAGTGCGGCAGCAGCAACACGCCGTGTGCGCCCATGCGTTCGGCTTCCTGCGCGTGCGCGATGGCGGTGCGGGTGGGACCACCGGCGCCGGCAATGATGGGCACCTTGCCGCGGCAGGTGTCCACCGCGGTCTTGATGATCTGGCCGTACTCGGCGCCCGAGAGCGAGAAGTACTCGCCCGTGCCGCCCGCGGCGAACAGGGCACTGGCGCCATACGGTGCCAGCCACTCCAGCCGCTCAGCGTAGCCCTTGGCGTTGAAGTCGCCGTGGCCGTCGAAATCGGTGATGGGGAACGACAGCAGTCCGCTGCTGACGATGGTCTTGAGATCCTGGGGGTTCACGGAAACGTCCTCTGCTTGAAAAATCGGCGGATGAGAAATCAGTCGAGCTTGATGTTGGCTTCGGCCACCACCTCGCCCCAGCGCTTGCGCTCGCGCTCAAAGAAGGTGTCTTGCTCGGTGGGCTGCATCGTGATCACCTCGGCGCCCTGGCCGGTCAGGCGGGCGCGCACGTCGGGGCTGCGGATGATCTTGATGAGTTCGGTGTTCAGGCGCGCGATGATGGCTGGCGGCGTGCCGTTGGCCACCAGCACCCCCTGCCAGGTGCCGGACTCGAACCCGGTGACGCCTTGTTCGGCCAGTGTGGGGACGTTGCCCACCAGCGGCATGCGTGTTTTCTTGGAGATGCCCAGCACCTTGAGGCGCCCGCTCTGCACGTGTGGCAGCGTGGCCAGCATGCCGTTCATGATCACCTGCGTCTGCCCTGCCACGGTGTCGGTCACGGCTTGTGAGCCGCCCTTGTAGGGCACGTAGATCCACTTGGCGCCGGTGGCGCGCTGCACCGCCACGCCGGCCACGTGCGGCGCGCTACCCACCGCGGTCACCGCAAAGTTCAGGTCGGAGGTCTTGGACAACTCGACCAGTTCCTTGAGGTTGTTGGCCTTCACCGAGGGGTGTACCGCGAGCATGTGCGGCGAGTACGCGAGCATGGTCACGCCGCGCAAGTCTTTGCTGGGGTTGAAGGCCAGCTTGGTGTAGACCGAAGGGCTGATGGCGAGTGCGCCCACATCGCACAGCAGCATCGTGTGGCCGTCGGGTGCGGACTTGGCCACCAGGTCGGCGCCGATGTTGCCGTTGGCACCCGCCCGGTTTTCCACCACCACGGGCTGGCCCATGCTCTCCGAGAGCAGCTGGCTGATGGCGCGCGCGATGATGTCGGACGAGCCGCCCGGTGGGTAGGGAACGATGAGACGGATGGGCTTGTTGGGAAAGCTCTGCGCGTGGGCCGGCAGTCCCACGGCGGCGATGGCGGCAGAGGCAGCGATCAGCTGCCGGCGGTTCAAGGACATGGACATTTCCTGGAGGTGTGGAGAAAAAGAGGCGCGCTGCTGCAGCGCTCAGAAGCGCGGCTGCGCGCCGGTGAACGAGGGGTCGTACTTCTGCATCTGCGCGAGGTCGTTGCGGTTGCGGATCCCGCAGTGCAGGTAGTTGTCGTGCAGGCGGGCCAGCGCCTCCCGGTCGATCTGCACACCCAGGCCGGGCGTGGTGGGCACCCGCAGGCTGCCGGCATCGAACCGCAGCCGCCCGCCTTGCACCACCTCGTCGTCCTGCCAGGGGTAGTGCGTGTCGCATGCGTAAGAGAGGTGCGGCACCGAAGCGGCCAGGTGCGTCATGGCCGTGAGGCTGATGCCCAGGTGCGAATTCGAATGCATCGACAGGCCCAGGCCGAAGGTCTCGCACATCAGCGAGAGCCGCTGCGTGGCGCGCAGACCGCCCCAGTAATGGTGGTCGCTCAGCACGATCTTCACCGGGCAACCCATCTCGGCGTTGCGGCGGAATTCCTTGAGGTCGGTGACCACCATGTTGGTGGCCAGCGGCACCTCGCAGGCCTGGGCCACAGCGGCCATGCCGTCCAGGCCGGGGGCCGGGTCCTCGTAGTACTCCAGCACGCCGCGCAACTGCTCCACCACCTTCAGGCTGGTGGGCACGGTCCAGTTGCCGTTGGGGTCGATGCGCAGCGGCGCGCCGGGGAAGGCCCTGGCCAGCGCCAGCAGGCCCGCCACCTCTTGCCCGGGCGGCAGCGCGCCGGCCTTGAGCTTGATGCTCTTGAAGCCGTACTGGCCGATCATGCGGCGCGCCTGCGCCACCAGCTGTTCGGGCGTGATGGCTTCGCCCCAGGGGTCGGCTGCGTAGGGCTTCTCGATGTGTTCGGCGTACTTGTAGAACAGGTAGGCGCTGAAGGGTACGCTCGCGCGCGCCGCGCCACCGAGCAGGTCCACCACCGGCGCATTGGCCAGCTGGCCCTGCAAATCCATCATGGCGACTTCAAAGGCGCTGATCACCTTGGCCACCGTCTTGGACACGTGGGTGCCTGGTGCCAGCGAGACCTGGGTGCCGAGGAACTCGGAGGCCGTCTGCTTCGGCGTGACCAGGGCGGCCACGCGCGTTTCCATGTCGTTCAGCGCCCAGGGCGAGAGACCGGTGAGCGCCGGCGCGGCCTTGGCCATGGCTTCGAGCATGGGCAGGTCGCCGTAGCTCTCGTTGATGCCGACCAGGCCCGAGTCGGTTTCGATCTCGATGATCGAGCGCAGGGCCCAAGGCTCGTGGATGCCGGCGGCGTTGAGCAGCGGTGGATCGCGGAAAGCGATCGGCGTGACACGGACGTGTCGGATGGCGTGGGATGTCATGGAAGGCGACGAAAAGGATCGGAGGGGCTCAGCGCGCGAGCACGGTCTGCGGCAGCCACAGCGAGATGGCGGGCAGGTAGGTCACGGCCATGAGCACGGCGAACAGCGCCACGTAGAAGGGCAGCAGGGCCTTGACCACGGTCTCCATCGGCAGTTTGGCGATCGCACTGCCCACGAACAGCACCCCGCCCACGGGCGGTGTGATCAGCCCCATGCCGAGGTTGACCATCATGATCATCCCGAAGTGCACCGGGTCCACGCCCAGCGAAGTGACCACCGGCAGCAGGATGGGCGTGAGGATCAGGATCAGCGGCGCCATGTCCATCAGCGTGCCCAGGGCCAGCAGCAGCACGTTGATCATCATCAGGATCACGTAGCGGTTGTCCGACAGCGTGGTGAACATCGTCGTGATCTTCAGCGGGATCTGCATCAGCGTCATGATGTAGCCGAAGCTCGCGGCGAACGCGATCAGGATCATGACGATCGCCAGCGTCTTCACCGTGCGGTGCACCAGCTTGGGCAGCTCGTGCCACTTGTAGTCGCGGTAGACAAACATGGTCACGCCGAAGGCCCAGAGCACGGCGATGGAGGCCGATTCGGTGGCGGTGAACACGCCGGTGAGGATGCCGCCCAGGATGATCACCATGGTCATCAGGCCCCACAGCGCATCGGCGCAGATCTTCAGCGCCTGGCGCAGCGGGATCACGTCGCCCTTGGGGTAGTTCTTGCGCCTGGCGATCACCAGGCACATGGTGGCCAGCGTCATGCCGAGCATCAACCCCGGCAACACACCGGCCAGGAACAACGCGGCAATCGACACCGAGCCGCCGGCCGCGAGCGAATAGATCACCGCGTTGTGGCTGGGCGGAATCAGGATGGCCTGCACCGAGCCACTGACGGTGACAGCCGTGGCGAACTCGCGCGGGTAGCCCTTCTTCTCCATCTCGGGAATCAACACCGCACCGACCGAGGCCGTGTCGGCCATGGACGAGCCGGAGATCGCGCCGAAGAAGGTGGAGGCCAGGATGTTGACCAGCGAGAGGCCGCCGCGGATGAAGCCCACCAGCACGTTGGCAAACGCGACCAGCCGGCGTGCCATGCCGCCCTCGGCCATGATGGCGCCGGCCAACACAAAGAAGGGAATGGCGAGCAGCGAGAACTTGTTGACGCCGCTGCTGATGGCGATCATCACCGCGTCCAGCGGGATGTCGATCCACCACGCGCCGATGAGCGCCGCGATGCCGAGCGCATAGGCCACAGGTGTGCCGATGATCATCAGCACAAAGAAGCTGCCGAGCAGGATGAGCGCGTCCATCAGGCGGCCTTTTCTTCAGAGTCGGAAATGAGGTCGAACTGGACCACGGTGCGCTGGCTCTGGTCTCCGTAGACCAGGAACTCGAGCACAAAGAGCAGGGTGACGAAGCCACCCAGCGGCACCGGCACATAGGTCAGGCCCACGGGCAACCAGGGCAGTTCGGGGATGGACTGGCCCCAGGTGCCCATGCACAGCTTGATGCCGTAGAACACCATGAAGGCGCTCACGCCCACCATCAGCAGGTTGACCGCGAAGGCCATGACGCCGCGCACGCCGGCCGACATGCGCTCGGTGAGCATGACCACCGCGATGTGGGCACCGGCGCGGTAGGCCGCCGCAGCACCCAGGAAGGTGAAGATCACCATGAGCAGGATCGAGATCGGCTCGGGCCACTGCGACCCGGTGCCCAGCACGTAGCGCGCGAAGATGCCCCAGGGAATGAATATCGACATCAGAAAGACGCAGGCTCCGGCCACCCAGATGCAGGCCAGGTAGACGGCGTCGAGCGCGCGGTGGATCGTTTCAGCCATGGTGGTGAAGGAGGTGAATCAGAAAGGGAGCGAAGAAGCGCAGGCGGTGCACGTGCCCCACCCAGGGCGCCCGTGGATCCGGCTGTGCCGGTCCACAGGGCGCGTCCCCCCACCGGGGGGAAGCCGCCAAGCGGCGCAGGGGGGGTAACGCTTACTGAACGGCGCCGATGCGCTGCATCAGGTCCGCGTTGCGCGCGCCGTACTTGGCACGCACAGGGGCGGTGGCGTCAAAGAAGGGCTTGTTGTCGAGTTCGATGAACTCCACACCGGCTGCCTTGAGCTTGGCCGAGTACTCGGTCACGCTCTTGTCCCACAGCGCGCGCTGTTCCATCTGGGCTTCACGCGCCAGTTTCTTCACCAGCGCCTGGTCGGCCGGGGTCAGCTTGTCCCAGGTCACCTTGGACATCACCAGGATCTCGGGAATGATCAGGTGGTTGGTCTGGCTGTAGTACTTGGCACCGGTGGTGAAGTGGTTGCTGGTGAACATGCTGGGTGGGTTGTTTTCCGCACCGTCGATCACGCCGGTCTGCAGCGAGGTGAACACCTCGCCGTAGGCCATGGAGATGCCGTTGCCGCCCATGGCGTTCATGGTGTCCACGAACACGGGGTTGCCCATCATGCGAATCTTCTGGCCCTTGAGGTCGGCCGGGCTGCGCACCGGCTTCTTGGTGTAGAGGCTGCGCGAGCCGCCGTCCATCCAGCCCAGGCCGACCAGGCGTGCCGGGCTGGCCGTGACCTTGGCCAGCAGTTCGTCACCCACGGCGCCGTCGATCACCTTGCGCATGTGCGTGATGTCGCGGAACACGAAGGGCATGTTGAACACGTCCACCTCGGGCACCACGGGGCCGATCACACCCAGCGAGATGCGGGCGAGCTGGATGGCGCCGAGCTGGGTTTGTTCCACGGCTTCTTTTTCCTGGCCGAGCACGGCGCCAGCGAACATCTGCACCTTGATGCGGCCGTTGGTGGCGGCATCCAGCTTTTTGCCCATGCTCTCCACGGCGGCCACGGTGGGGTAGCCGGCGGGGTGGGTGTCGTGGGCCTTGAGCACGATGTTTTGCGCATAGGCGCTCAAGGGCATCAGGCTGGCCATGGCCAGGCTCAGGATCAGTCGGCGTTGGGTTTTCATGTTGTCTCCGTTGGGTTGATGTGACGAGGTGAAAAAATGCCGCGATGTCTCAGACCACGCAGCGCGGCTCGTCCAGGCCCCTCACGCCTGGACGCAGTGCAAAAACGCCACCGGCCAGCGGCTGGTCGGACAGATCGCCGCCGGGCCGGATGGAGGTGACGAACAAGGTGTCGAAGCCGCTGCCGCCGAAGGCGCACATGGCCGGTTTTTTAACCGGTACAGCGAGCGATCGGTCCAGCCGGCCGTCGGGTGTGAAGCGGTGCACCAGGCCGGCGTCGTTGCCGCAGATCCAGTAGCCTCCGTCTTCGTCCATCGCAGCGCCGTCGGGCCGACCGGGCAGCGGCTTCATGTCGATGAACACGCGTTGACGGCTCGGTGTGCCGCTGTCCACGTCGTAGTCGAAGGCCCACACGGTCTGCACGTTCGGGTGCGAGTCCGAGAGGTACATGGTCTTGCCATCGGGGCTGAAAGCCATGCCGTTGGGGGTGATGAGGCAGCCGTGCAAGGCGCGAGCCCGCGAGCCTTCCAGCGCGTACACGCTGCCGGCGGCCGAGGCCAGCGACATGTCCATCACCATGGTGCCGGCGCGCAGCCGGCCCTGGCGGTCGCAGCGGCCGTCGTTGAAGCGCATGCCGCCCTGTGGGTGCTGCACGGAGGTGATGGTCGCCCACGTGAGGGTGCCGTCGGCGTGGGGCGTGAGCAGCGCCACGCCGGTTTCCATGGCGGCGACCCAGCGGCCGTGCGCCGTGGCTTCGCTGCCCGCAGCCAGCGCGATGCAGCCGGGCATTTCGGGTGTGGGCCACTGGCGCGCCTGGCCGGTGCCGGCGTTCCAGCACCACAGCGCGCGACCCGGGATGTCGACCCAGAACAGGCACTGGCGCTGCGCGTCCCAGACGGGGCTTTCGCCCACGCCGTTGCGTGCGTCGAACAGCAGTTCGGCTTGTTCGCTCATGGCGATCAAAACGGACCGGCCTTCACGAAGCCACCACCCTGGTAGATGGCAACCGGGTCGTTGAGGTCGGGCGCGCTGGTGCGGGCGAAGACGGCTTCACGGAACACGTCGGAGCTGTCCTTGGCGACGAAGCCCACGTGGCGCGCGCGGCTGTTGTCCCACCAGGTCACGGCGTTGTTGGACATGCCGAACACGATGCTGTGGCCCAGCACCGGGGTGCTCAGGCAGGCGGTGATGAGGCGATGCAGGTCGTCAAAGCTCAGCCACGTGGCGAGCATGCGGCGGTCTTTGGGTTCGGGGAACGAGGAGCCGATGCGCACGCACGCGGTCTCGATGCCGTGGCGATCGAAGTAGAGGCGGGCAAGGTCTTCGCCGAAGGCCTTGCTCAGGCCGTAGAACCCATCCGGCCGCGCGGGGTGTTCGGCGTGGATGGTTTCGCTTTGTTTGTAGAAACCGGTCACGTGGTTGGAGCTGGCGAACACCACGCGCTTCACGCCGTGCTGGCGCGCCGCTTCATAGAGGTTGTAAGCGCCGACGATGTTGGCCTGCAGGATGGACGCGAACGGTGCCTCCACCGAGATGCCGCCCATGTGCACGATGGCGTTGCAGCCGGCGACCATGGCGTCGACCTCGGCCGCGTTGGACAGGTCGGCCAGCACGATCTCTTCGCCGGCCTTGGCATCGCCCAGACCCGCTTTGTCGGACAGGCGCAGCACCTCGCAGTTGCCCTTGAGGCGTTCGCGCAGTGCGGTGCCCAGGCCGCCGGCGGCGCCGGTCAGCAACAGGCGGTGGTGGGTTTTCAAGGTGTTTTCCATGGAACTCGTGCGGTCTCGGCTGAAGATTTCGGAAGCATTTGTCGAAGCGCTTGGACATATCGCAAGTGCTTTGCTACAGTCCGCACATCTTGTGTTGTCTGTTGTCGGTTGTCAGACAACTGGGCGAATTGTGTGAACCCCGAGGTGGGGTGTCAAGGAAAAAACGATGCTCTCCGTGAAAACCCTAGGTGCCGAATCGGGCCCGGTCGAGGCCGTGCTGACACGCCCGCGCCGACCCCGTGGCCTGGTGCCCGAGATCGTCGACACGCTCGCCGCCGACATGCGCGAAGGCCGGTTGCAGACCGGCGACAAGCTGCCCACCGAGTCCGAGCTGATGGGCCGTTTCGAGGTCAGCCGCACGGTGGTGCGCGAGGCCATCTCGCGCCTGCAGGCCTCGGGCCTGGTGGAAACGCGCCACGGCATCGGCACCTTTGTGATGGCGCCGCAGGAGCAGAGCAACTTCCGCATTGCGCCCGAAGACTTCGCCACCGTGGCCGACGTGATCTCGCTGCTGGAACTGCGCATCAGCCTGGAGAGCGAGGCCGCGAGCCTGGCCGCGCAGCGCCGCGACGACAGCCACCTGCACAACATGGCCAGCGCACTCGCGGCCTTTGAAGCGTCGATCGCCGAGTCGTCCGACGCCGTGCCGTCGGACTTCCAGTTCCACATGGAGGTGGCGCGCGCCACGGGCAACCGACACTTCGCCGACCTCATGACCTACCTGGGCACCATGATCATTCCGCGCACCCGGATCAACACCGCCAGCAGCGCGCCCGAAGGCCGGCTGGCCTACCTGCGGCGCGTGCACACCGAGCACCAGAACATCTACAACGCCATTCGTCAGCGCGACGCTGACACCGCACGCACGGCCATGCGCACCCATCTCTCCAACAGCCGCGAGCGTCTGCGCCGCGCACAGCCCGACTCCCCCACATGAACGACCTGCAATCCTTTGACGCGCGCTCCGGCGCCGCGCACGGCGAACCCCTGCGCGCTTCCACCCCTGAATCCATCGATGCGGCCGTGCTGGCCGCTGCGGCTGCGTTCGACACCTGGGGCAGCAGCACCGGTGCGCAGCGCGCCGCCTTGCTGGAGGCGCTGGCCGCTGCACTCGAAGCCGACCGCGAGGCCCTGGTGGCGCTGGCCGACACCGAAACGGCCCTGGGCACTGCGCGCCTGAACGGCGAACTCGACCGCACCGCATTCCAGTTGCGCCGCTTCGCCGCCATCGCCACACGCGGTGTGCCGTTCGAACGGCTGGACGATCCGGCCGTGGCCGGCGCGCCGCCCGTTGGCCACCCGGCCATGGTGTTGCAGCGCGTGCCGCTGGGCCCGGTGGCCATGTTCGCCGCGAGCAACTTTCCCTTCGCGTTTTCGGTGCTCGGTGGCGACACCGCGTCGGCCCTGGCCGCGGGCTGCCCGGTGGTGGTGAAGGCGCACCCGGGCCACCCGCTGCTGTCGCTGCGCGTGTTCGGTCTCATACAGACCGTGTTGCAGGCGCAAGACCTGCCCGTCGGGCTGGTGAGCATGGTGCAGGGAGCCGGTGTGGAGGTGGGTGTGGCGCTGGTGCGCCACCCGCTGATCGCCGCCGGGGCCTTCACCGGCTCCACGCGCGGTGGTGCGGCGCTGCAGGCCGAGGCCAACGCCCGCGCGCGCCCGATCCCGTTTTACGGCGAGCTGGGTTCCATCAATCCGGTGGTGGCCTTGCCCGCCGCGCTGCAAGCCAGGGGCGGTGAGCTCGCCACCCTGTTGGCCGGCTCCATCGTGCAGGGCTGCGGCCAGTTCTGCACCAACCCCGGTTTGATCGTGCTGATCGACGGGTCCGAGGCCGATGCTTTTGTGGCGCAACTCGCCACCGCGCTCGCGGCCCAGACGCCCCACGCCATGCTCACCAGCGGCATGCGCCGCGCGTTCGACGCGGGCGTGGCGCGCTTCCTCGAACACGGCGCGCAAGCCCTGGTGCAGCAACCCGGCAGCGCGCAGGCGCCCGGTCCGCAACTCTTGCAAGTGAGCGGCGCGCAGTTCCTGCAACAGAGCGCGCTGCACGACGAGGTGTTCGGTCCGTCCAGCCTGATCGTGCGCGCGGCATCAAACGCCGAGGCGCTGGCGGTGCTGGCCGCTGTGGGTGGCAGCCTCACCGTGACCCTCTGGGGTGCGGACACCGAGTCGGACGACACCCGCGCGCTGGTGCGCGGCGCCATGGCCATTGCGGGTCGTGTGCTGTTTGCCAGCGTGCCCACGGGAGTGGCCGTCACGGCCGCGCAGCAGCACGGCGGTCCCTGGCCCGCGTCCACCGCGCCCATGACCACCTCGGTCGGTGACGCGGCACTGGATCGATTCCTGCGCCCGGTGAGCCTGCAAGACGCGCCGGGCTGGCTGCTCGCGCGCCAGGGTCGGCCGTGCTGACCGGCAGCAGCAGCGCCGCCTTCTTCACCCGCCCGCGCAACGTGGTCCTCCTGGCCACGCTGTGTTGCCTGCTCTGGGGCAGCGCTTACCCGGCCATCAAGAGCGGCTACGCGTTGCTCGCCATTGGCCGCGACGACACCGCCTCGCAGCTGGTGTTTGCCGGTTTCCGATTTGTGCTGGCGGGTGTGTTGCTGCTGGGCATGGCGCGCGCCATGGGCCGACCGGTGCTCGCGCTCTCGCGTGCCGACCTGGGCCGCGTGGGTCTCTTGGGCCTGGCGCAGACGGCGCTGCAGTACGTGTTTTTTTACGTCGGCCTGGCCCACACCACCGGCGTGAGGGCGTCAATCTTCAACGCCACCGGCACCTTTTTCAGCGTGCTGCTGGCCCACTTCATCTACACCAACGACCGCCTCAACCGGCGCAAGACCATCGGTTGCCTGGTGGGTTTTGCCGGTGTGATGGCGGTGAACCTGCGCGGCGCGAACGAGCTGGACGCGCAGTTCACGCTGCTGGGCGACGGCTTCATCGTGATCGCCGCCTTCGTGCTCTCGGCGGCCAGCATTCTGGGCAAGCGCCTGTCGCAGCAGATCGACGCCATGGTCATGACCGGGTACCAGCTCGCCATGGGTGGCCTGGTGCTGACGTTGCTGGGCCATGCCCTGGGCGGTGAGCAGCGAGGCATGGGCGTGGCGGCCGCGTCGCTGCTGCTCTACATGGCCATCCTCTCGGCCGTGGCGTTTGCGCTGTGGGCTGCGCTGCTCAAGCACAACCGCGTGGGCATGGTGTCGGTGTTCAACTTTTTGATTCCGGTGTTCGGCGCCTTGCTCTCCGCGCTGTTCCTGGGCGAAGCGATCCTGGCGTGGCGCAACGCCGTGGCTTTGCTGCTGGTCTGCGGCGGCATCTGGCTCGTGACCACCACGGCGCGCACGCACCCCGCGACCGCTTGACCCCGCCGGGTGCGGGCGGGCGCCATCGGGGCTACAGTGCCGCCATGCGTGCGGATGGCCGGATAGTCCACCACCGACCGCGCAAGGAGTGCCCTCATGCTGTTGCTGATTCTGGGGCTGGTCCTGTTCCTGGGCATCCACTCGGTGTCCATCGTGTCGCCCGACGGGCGCAACCGCCTGGCGAAGCAGATGGGCGAAGGGCCGTGGAAGGGCCTGTATTCCCTGGTGTCGCTGGCGGGATTCGCGCTCATCGTCGTGGGCTACGGCGCGGCGCGTGAAGCGCCGGTGGTGCTCTACACCTTGCCCAATGGCTTTCGCCATCTCGCCGCGTTGCTGATGCTGCCGGTGTTCGTGTTGCTGCTTGCCGCGTACCTGCCCGGGCGCATCCAGCGCGCGGCCAAACACCCCATGCTGCTCGCGGTGAAGCTGTGGGCGCTGGCCCACCTGCTGGCCAACGGCACGCTGGCCGATGTGTTGCTCTTCGGGGGCTTCCTGGCCTGGGCGGTGGCGGACCGCATCTCGGTGAAGAAACGTGCCGCCAAAGGTTTGACGCGCGCGGCCCCGGCGCTGCCGGGCAGCAAAGCCAACGATGCCATCGCCGTGGTGGGGGGCCTGGGCCTGTATGTGCTGTTCGTGGTGTGGGCGCACGCCTTCCTCTTCGGCGTGCGGCCGTTTGGTTGAGCGGCCTGGGGGAACCCTGGCGCCCACAGGTGCACCAACCGGGTCGACCCTGTGAAACGACAACTGAGATGCCCTTGATGAAACGCCCGATCTCCCTTTCCATCGCTCTGGCCCTGGGTGGCCTTACGTCAACACTGACCCACGCCCAGACCACCGAGGTCGTGGCCAGCGGTCTGCAGAACCCCTGGGGCGTGGCCTTCATCGGCGACGGCCGCATGCTCGTGACCGAGCGGCCCGGGCGCATGCGCGTGGTGGGTGCAGACGGCCGGCTGGGCGCACCGCTGGCCGGGCTGCCAACCATTGAAGCCGGTGGCCAAGGCGGCCTGCTCGACGTGATCACCGACCGCGATTTCGCCACCAACCGCACGCTGTATTTCTGCTTCTCCGAGCCGGCGCCCCGAGGCGGTGGCAATTCCACCGCCATGGCCTCGGCCCGACTGTCTGCCGACGCCACGCGGCTCGATGACGTGAAGGTGATCTTCAGCCAGTCGCCGAAAGTGAGCAGCCGCTCGCACTTTGGCTGCCGCATCGTGCAGGCCACCGACGGCAGCCTGTTCCTCACGTTGGGTGACCGCTACTCGCGCATGAACGACGCGCAGACGCTGGACAACCACCACGGCAAGGTGGTGCGCGTGAAAGCCACCGGCGGTGCCCACCCGGACAACCCCTTTGTGGGCCGCACCGGCGCATTGCCCGAGATCTGGAGCTTCGGCCACCGCAACGTGCAAGGTGCGGCGCTCGCGCCCGACGGTCGCCTCTGGACCTCGGAGCACGGCCCGCAGGGCGGTGACGAAATCAACCGACCCCAGGCCGGCAAGAACCACGGCTGGCCCGTGATCACGTATGGCGAGAACTACGGCGGCGGCGCCATCGGCGAGGGCATCACCAGCAAGCCTGGGCTGGAACAGCCGCTGCACCAATGGACCCCGTCGATCGCACCGTCGGGCCTGGCCTTCGTCACCAGCGACCGTTATGGCGCGGCATGGAAGGGCAGCCTGCTGGCCGGATCGCTCAAGTTCCGTTACCTTTCGCGTCTGGTCGTCGAAGGCGACCGTGTGGTGCGCGAAGAAAAACTGCTGCCCAACCTCAACCAGCGCGTGCGCGACGTGCGCCAAGGCCCCGACGGCTTCATCTACCTGCTGACCGACGACCGCGATGGTCAGCTGCTGCGCCTGCTGCCCGGGCGCTGAAAGGCCCCCATGCGACACGACTCCCCCCAGCCCGACACGGGTTCTCGCCTCGATGCGGATCGCGCACATCTGGCCCGGCGCTACCAGGCGGTGCGCGGCCAGACGCGTGCGCTCGCCGCACCCCTCTCGCCCGAGGACTGCCAGGCCCAGTCGATGGCGGACGCGAGTCCGGCCAAATGGCACCTCGCCCACGTGACGTGGTTTTTCGAGACCTTCGTGCTGGAGCCTTTCGAACCCGACTTCAAGCCCTTCAACCCCGCCTTTCGGGTGCTCTACAACAGCTACTACAACGGCGTGGGCGAGCAGTTTTCGCGGCCGCAGCGCGGGCTGGTCACGCGGCCCGATCTGGCCGAGGTGTGGCGCTGGCGCGAGCAGGTGGACGAACGCATCACACAACTGATCGCGCACACCGACAGCGCGGATGCGCTGCGCCTGATCGCGATGGGCCTGCACCATGAGCAGCAGCACCAGGAACTGCTGCTCACCGACATCAAACACCTGCTCTCCATCAACCCGCTGAACCCGGCCTACCAGCGCGCCTGGCCGTTGGTGTCGGTGGCGCCCGTGCCCACGCGCTGGGTCGAGCGCGACGGTGGTCTGGTCGAGATCGGTCACGCGGGTGAGGGCTTTGCGTTCGACAACGAGTCCCCGCGCCACCGCCAGTGGCTGGAGCCACACGCGCTCATGAACCGCCTGGTGACCCACGGCGAGTGGCTGGACTTCGTGCGCGACGGCGGCTACACCGACCCACGCTGGTGGCTCGCCGCCGGCTGGGACTGGGTGCGCACGCAAGGCATTCGCGCACCGCTCTACTGGACACTCCCCCGGGATCCCCAGGCCTTGCCCACCGTGTTCACCCTGAACGGCGCCGTGCCGCTGGACCCGCACACACCGGTGGTGCACGTGAGCTACTTCGAGGCCGACGCGTTTGCGCGCTGGACCGCGGCCACCCACGCCGACCAGGCCGGTGCCCGCCTGCCCACCGAAGCCGAATGGGAAGCCGCCGCGGCCTCGTTGCCGGTGCAGGGCAACCTGCAGGAGGCGGGCGCCTTGCACCCCATGCCCGCGCGCGCGGGCGGCGGATTGCTGCAGATGTTTGGCGACGTGTGGGAATGGACGGCGAGCAGCTACAGCCCCTACCCGGGCTACCAGGTGGCCGAGGGCGCGGTGGGCGAATACAACGGCAAGTTCATGGTCAACCAGACCGTGCTGCGCGGCGGCTCGTGCGCCACGCCGGCCTCGCACCTGCGCGCGAGCTACCGCAACTTTTTCCCGACCGATGCGCGCTGGCAGTTCAGCGGGCTGAGACTCGCCAAGACACTCATCTCGTGAGCAACCGCCGCGCGCCATGGCTGGACGCGTCCACCACCGCCACCATGAGCAGCATGGCGCCGAGGATGGTGGCGGTCTTGTTCATCTGGAACAGGCCCATGTGAAAGGCCAGCAGCTGCCCCAGGCCGCCCGCGCCCACCACGCCGAGCACGGCGGCGGCGCGGATGTTGTTTTCCCAGCGGTACAGCGTGTAGCTCATGAGCTGCGGCAACACCTGGGGCAGCGTGGCGTAGAGGAACACGCGGCCGTTGCCCACACCTTGCACGCGCAGCGCGTCGCCGGGGCCGGGCGGTGCGTTTTCAATCGCTTCGGCGAACAGGCGGCCCAGCACGCCGGTGGTGTGAAAAGCCAGCGCCAGCGTGCCGGCGAACGGACCCAGACCGGCCGAGATGAGCAGGAGTGCTGCCCACACCAGCTCGGGAATGCTGCGCAGCGCGTTGAGCACCCAGCGGGTGGGGGTTCGACCCCACGCGGCGTCGGCCGAGTGCAGGCGGCTCGCGGGGAGCGCCAACGCCAGGCCGGCCGCGGCGGCCAGCGCGGTGCCCAGCGCCGACATGGCCAGCGTTTCCCAGGTGCCGATGGCGACCTTCTTCACGAACACCGGCGAGAGATCGGGCGGGAAAAACTCCGCCACGAAGCGGCCCATGCTGCGCGCGGCGTCCAGCGAGAGGAATTGCGCCCACTGCAGATCGAGCGAAGCGAAGCTGGCAACCACCAGCACGAACAGACCGGCGACAAACCAGCAGGCCTTGCAACGCGCGTCGAACAGGCGCGGCGGCAGCTTGTAGGGTGGGTTGGCGGCCACGGCTTTTTTCATCGCGTCAACCCAGCGATTTCCTGAGCCACGAACTCACCCGGTCCGCCAGTGCCACCAGCAACACAAACACCAGCAGCATGGTGGCCACTTCACCGCCGTTGAACATCTTCATGGAGTTGTCGAGCTGCTGGCCCAGGCCACCGGCGCCCACAAAACCGAGCACCACCGACGAGCGGATCGCGCATTCCCAGCGGTACACGGTGTAGCTGGTGAGCTCGGCCGCGTTGGTCGGCAGCAGGCCGTAAAAGAAGGCCTGCAGGCGGCCACTGCCGTTGCGCAGCAGGGTTTCGGTGGCGTGCGACTCACCGCTCTCCAGGATCTCGCCGTACACCTTGCCCAGCATGCCGCCGTAGGTGAGTGCGATCGCCAGCACGCCGGCGGTGGGGCCCAGGCCGACCACGCGCACGAACACCAGCGCCCACACCAGCTCGGGCACGCTGCGCAGCACGATGAGCAACCAGCGAACGAGTTGGCGGAACCAGAACGGCCCGCGCGCCATGCGGCCCGAGAGCGCCGACACCGAGAGCAGGCGCACCGACATCAGCGCCAGCGGGATCGCCACCACCAACGCGAGCGTGACCCCGGCGGTGGCCATGGCCACGGTGCGCCAGGTCTCGCGCGCCACCATGCCCATGAACTCCGCGTTGACCACCAGCGGCCAGAAAGTGGCGATGAACTGGCGGCTGACCTTGAGGTTGTCGGGCTCCAGGAATATCCAGGGCTTGAACTCGGTGGCCACCATCAGCGGCCACAGCAGCACCACGCCCAGGCCGAGCCAGAACACGCGGCCGGTCCACGCGGGGTCGCGCGCGGGGGCGCTGCGCACAGAGGGGGCGACGGCGCTCATGCTCAGCGGCAGTGCATCACCGCGGGCTGGGGTGGGGCCGTTGGCTCGGCCACCACCACCGGCATCTCCCCGCGCAGCTCGTGTTCGAACTGGTCGTACAGGCGCGAAAGGCGTTCCTGCGTGACCTCGGCGGCGGGCAGGTCAAAGGCCAGCTGGCCGTCCCTCAACCCGACGATGCGCGGGAAGTGGGCCAGCGCCACGTCCACCTGGTGCAGCGTGGCCACCAGCGTCACACCGCGTTCGCGGGCGCCGTCCTGCAGCGCGGCCACGGCCTGTTTCGAGCGCGTGGGGTCCAGCGCCGACAAGGGTTCGTCGATCAGCCAGAGCCGGGCCGGTGCGAGCAACGCGCGCGCCAGGCCCACGCGCTGGCGCTCACCGCCGGAGAGTCGGTCGACCCGCTCGAAGAGTTTGTCGGCCAGGTCAAAGTGGTCCAGCGCGTCAAAGGCCGCCGGAATGTCCCGGGGGTAGAAGAGCGAGCGCAGGCTGGCCAACAAACCCATGGCCGGCAGCCTGGCCGCGAGCACCGAGGTGACCACACGCTGGCGCGGCGGCAGCGGCGGCACCTGCGGGGCCAGAAACAACTGGCCGCGCTGGCGCTGCAGTGCGCTGCGTGGCAGCGTCCAGGGGTTGCGGCCGTCGAGTGTGAACTCGCCGCCGGTGGGCGGCAGCGCGCAGGCCATGACCTGCAGCAGCGTGGTCTTGCCGGCGCCCGACGGCCCGATCACCGCGACCTGCTCGCCCGAGGCGATCTTCAGGTCGAGCGAGCGCAGCGCAGGGGCGTGACCCGCGCGCGCTGCGGGGTGGCGTGCAAAGACGCCTTGCAGGGTGATGTTCAACCGACCGCCTGGCGAATCAGAGCAGGCCGGCGCTGCGCGCAGCGGCTTCCAGGCCCTTGTAGTTCTCGGGCTTGGTTTCGATGTAGCGCGTGGCGCGGTTGAGCTTGAGGATCTCGGCGTGCTCGGGGTTGGCGGGCGACAGGCCGATGAGTGCAGCCTTGATCTTCTGCTGCATCGCCACCGGGGTGTCGGCGTGCACCGACCAGTTGTAGTTGAAGTAACCGGGCGTGGTGAAGAACACGTCGACGGCCTTGGTGTCGACCTTGTTTTCGGCGACGAATTTTTTCCAGACCGTGATGTCGAGCGCGGCGGCGTCGACCTTGCCGCTCACCACCGAGGCGATGGTGGCGTCGTGTGCGCCGCTGTAGGCGATGCGGCGGAAGTCCTTTTCAGGTTCGATGTTGGCGGCCAGCAGGAAGCTGCGCGGCATCAGGTGGCCCGAGGTGCTGCTCTGCGAGCCGAACGAGACCTGCTTGCCCTTCATGTCGGCCAGGGTCTTGATGCCCGAATCGGTCTTGGCAATGAAGACCGACTGGAACTTGGTGTCTTCCTCGCGCTGCGCCAGCGGCACGACCTTGCCACCCGAGCGGATGTTGGCCTGCACAAAGGTGAAACCGCCGAACCACACCAGATCAACCTTCTTGTTGACCAGCGCTTCCACGGCGGCCGGGTAGTCGCTCACCGGGGTGAACTCGACCTTCACGCCCAGTTGCTTTTCGAGGTAGGAGGCCAGCGGCGTGAACTTGCGGATCTGCTCGGTGGCGGCTTCTTCGGGGATGGTGGTGACGCGGAACACGGCTTGTGCGTGGGCAGCGGCAGAGACGGCGAGCACGGCGCAGGTGAAGAGTGCGCGCAGGGTGCGGGGGGTGTTTGTGAGCATGTTGAATCCGGGTAAGAGGGATTGGGGAGGGCGTATTAGACCCGACATGCTTCAACCCGGCGGGCCGCCGGGGCAGTGCCAGTCAGCTTTGCAAGACCCTGTAAGAAAGTGGGCCACCCCACCGACGGTGAAACACAGCTCCGCTATAAAGACCCTTCCAGAAAGTGCCCATGACCATTCAGACCTCTGCACCGCCCTTCATCCAGTTGCACCACGAGGACCAGGCTGCCTTGCGTGCCGAGCTGGTGGCCGGGCTGCTGCACACGCCCGCGAACATTTCGCCCAAGTTTTTGTACGACGCACTCGGCTCGCGCCTGTTCGACGCCATCACTGAGCTGCCCGAGTACTACCCCACGCGCACCGAAACATCGATCTTCCAGCGGCATGGCGCCGACATGGCCCGCGTGGTGCCCGGCGGATCGATCCTGCTCGACCTGGGCGCGGGCAGCTGCGCCAAGGCCGCGCGCCTGTTCCCGGTGCTGCGGCCGTCGGCCTACGTGGCCATCGACATTTCGGTGGAGTACTTGCGCGACACCTTGCAGCAGCTGCAGCAGCAGCATCCTTCGCTGGCCATGCTGGGCCTGGGCATGGATTTTTCAAGCCGCTTCGCGCTCGGCGCCGAGGTGGCCGACTGGCTGGCCGATGGACCGGGCGCACAGGCGCCGCGCGTGGTCTTCTACCCCGGCTCCAGCATCGGCAACTTCAACCCCGCCGAGGCGCTGGTTCTGCTCAGGCAGGCGCACGCGGTGTGCCGCTCGGGCGGAGAGGGCGGCGGCCTGTTGATCGGTGTGGATCGTGTCAAACCGCGCGCCGTGCTGGAGCCTGCCTACGACGACGCGCTGGGTGTCACGGCCGCCTTCAACCGCAACCTGCTGCTCAATGTGAACCGTGTGCTGGGGGCCGACTTCGCACCCGCCGCGTGGCAGCACGTGGGGTTGTTCAACACGGCGCGCTCGCGAATTGAAATGCACCTGGAAGCCGGCACGGAGCAGACCGTGCGCTGGCCCGGCGGACAGCGCGTGTTTGCCGCCGGCGAACGCCTGCACACCGAGAGTTCGTACAAGTGGGAGCCCGAGGACTTTGAAGCGGTGCTGCAGGACGCCGGCTTCGGCCCCGCGCGCCACTGGAGCGACCCGAAGGGTTGGTTCAGCGTGTTCTGGGCACCGGCCTGAAAGGCCTCAAGTCTTCAAGACCGTGTCGATCAGCCGGAGCATCACGTCGGCGGTGTAGGGCTTGGGCAGAAAGTGGTGCAGGCCTGCGCCCGTGGCCCGCGCCACCTGACCGTTTTGCGAGATGCCGCTGGCTCCGATGAGTTTGACCAGGGGGTTGATCTGCCGCAACGCCCGCACGGTCGCCGGCCCGTCCATCACCGGCATCATCATGTCGGTCATCACCAGCGCGATTCCCTGCACGTTCTGCGCATACAGTGCCACGGCCTCGGCGCCGTTGGCGGCCACCACCACCCGGTAACCGTAGGCCTCCAGTGTCTGGCGGGTCACCTCCCGGATGGCCGCCTCGTCGTCCACCACCATGATGAGTTCGCCGTTGCCCCGCGGCACGGAGCTGGGCGCCGGGCTGCTCTGCGCGCCCTCGGCCTGGGGATCGGCGGGCAGGTAGATGCGAAAGCGTGTGCCCTTGTCGACCTCGCTGTACAGGCGCACAAAGCCGCCGTGGCTCTTGACGATGGCCAGGGTGGTGGCCAGCCCCAGGCCGGTGCCTTCGCCCACCGGCTTGGTGGTGAAGAACGGGTCGAACACGCGGTCCTGGATGTCGGGCGGGATGCCCGCGCCGTTGTCTTCCACCTCGATCTTCACGTAGGCGCCCACGCGGGCTTCGATGTTCATGGCCGCGTAGTGCGCGTCCACCGCCAGGTTGTCTGCCGAGATGGTGATGCGCCCGCCGCCCGGCATCGCGTCCCGGGCATTCACGCACAGGTTCATCAGCACCTGCTGCAATTGGGTCGGGTCGGCCTGCACCTGCCAGAGGTCGGGCGCCACACTGGAGACGATGGAGATGTTCTTGGGGATGGTCTCGCTCAGGATCTGGTCGAGATCGCGCAACACGTCGGTGATGCGCACCTCGTGCCGTTTGCCCTCGACCCCCCGCGCGAACGAGAGCACCTGCTTGATCATGTCGGCGCCGCGCCGGGCACTCACCGCGATGGTCTTGAGCACCGCCTGGTCGTCCGGGTCGGGCAGTGAGCCCTTGAGCAGTTCGATCGACATCATGATCGGCGCCAGCACGTTGTTCAGGTCGTGCGCAATGCCGCCGGCCAGCGTGCCGATGCTCTCCATGCGCTGCGCACGCAGGAATTGCTGTTCCAGCAGCTTCTGGTGCGTGATGTCGGTGTTGATGGCCAGGATAGAGCGCGGTTGTCCCGCTTCGTCCCGCACCAGCGTCCAGCGCGACACCAGCAGGAGGTGCTTGCCGTCCTGCGTCTTGTGCTCGATCTCGCCCACCCATTCGCCCTGTTCCATCACCGTCTGCTGGCAGCGGTCGAACACGCTGGGGTTGTTGAACAGCAGCTCGCGCGCGCCGCGGTGGCGCACCTCCTCCACCGTCCAGCCGTAGATGCGTTCGGCGCTGCGGTTCCAGAACGCCACCGTTCCGTCCAGGTTGAGCACCCAGATGGCGTCTTGCGCCTTGTCCAGCAGCGCAGCCTGTTCGCGCAGGCGTTCTTCCACCTGCTTCATCACCGTCGTGTCCTGCAGCGCGCCGTGTACGCCGCTCACGTGGCCCGCTTCGGTCAGCGCGGGCTCTGCGACTGCGCGCACCCATTTCAGCTCGCCGGCGCATGTGGTGATCTGGAACTCGCGGTCGAAGCCCGTGCCGAGCGTCGCACACGTGTTCAACGCTCCCTTGAATGCCGCTCGTGAACCGGAAGAAAAGACCGCGAGGAACTCGCCCAGCGTGGGTGGCGAGGCGCGGGGCCAGTCCAGCATGGCGTAGATCTCGTCGGACCACTCCACCGCGTTGGTGGTGGGCAGGGCGGTCCAGCCGCCGATCTTGCCGACGCGGCCTCCCACCTTGAGCAGGTTCTCCTTCTGGCGCAGCGCATCGGCCGCACGCTTGCGTTCGGTGATGTTGCGTTCGATCGAAATCCAGTGCGTGTACCGGCCCTCGGCATCGGTGATGGGAACGATGTCCAGTTCCAGCCAGATCTCGTCGCCGTTCTTGGTGTAGTTGAGCACCTCTTCCCGCACCGGCTCCCAGCGCTCCAGGTGGGTGCGGATGCGGTCCAGCACATCGCGCTGCGTGCGCGGGCCCTGCAGCAGGCGCGGGGTCTTGCCGATGATCTCGTGCGGCTGGTAGCCGGTGTGCCGCTCGAAGGCTTCGTTCACGTAGAGCACCCGGGGCCACAAGCCGTCCACCGGCTCGGCTTCGGTGACCACGATGATGTCGTTCATGCGCTCCACACAGGCCTGCAGCAGGCGCAGCTGTTCCTCGTCCTGGCGCTTTTGCGTCACGTCCTGGAAGTACACCGCCACGCCGTCCTCGGTGGGGTGCGTGCGCAACTCGAACCACTTGCCCAGTGGCTTGTAAAACCCGACTTCGTTGGACACCCGTCCGGTGTCCACGGCGCGCTGGAAGCTTCGGTGGAACAGGCCGTTTTCCGTGCCGGGGAAGACATCCCACATGCGTTGGTGCAGCATGTCCTCGCGCTTGCGGTTCACCGCGCGTGTCATCTCTTCATTGACGAAGGTGATGCGCCATTCGCGGTCCAGCGTGAAGAAGGCGTCGGACATGTTGTGCAGCGTGGCGCTGAGCTTGGTGGCCAGCGCATGGCGTTCGATCTCGTGGGCGCGCTGTGTCGTGATGTCCTGCAGGGCGCCCTGGAGGCCCGTGACCGATCCACTGGCGTCGCGCACCGGTTCACCGATGGCGCGCACCCAGATGCGCCGCTGGTCCGCCGTGTCCATCTCGGCTTCGAGATCAAACGGCGTGCCATCGACCAGGCACCGGCTCACCAGGGCTGCGATGGCGGCGCGGTAGGCCGGCGCGTAGCAGGCAATGCCTTCGGCCAGTGTCGGCTGGTATCCGCCGGGGAGGCCGTGGATCTCACAGGTTTCGTCCGACCAGGTCAGCACCTCGGAGCCGGCGTCAAAGCTCCACCCGCCCAGCCGCGCCGCCCGGCCCGCCATTTTCAGCAACAGCTGGTTCTTGTGAAGTTGTTCTTCTGCGTCGCTGCTGGACTGTGCTGGTTGCATGGCCCCATTTCGGACGCCATTGGGGGGAATGTCAAGGAGCGGACAAACCCGACCCCCAGCGCCGCCACAGCTGGCCCAGCCAGGCGTGACCGCTCACCAGCACCACGCCGGCCAGCACCAGCAGGGCGCCGGCGAGGAAGCTGGACTCGATGGGCTCGCTCAGCAGCCAGGCTCCCAGCACCACGCCGAACAAGGGCGTGAGGAAGGTCAGCACGCCCAGGCGGGACGCGAGGTAGCGGCCCATGAGCCAGAACCAGACCAGGAAGCTGACGAAGGCCACCACCACCGACTGGAACGCCAGACTGGCCCAGATCAGGGGGCTGGGGTTGAAGGTGGTGTGCCCCATCAGCAAGGCCGCCGGCATGAGCAGCACGAAGGCGCCAAGCAGCTGGTAGAGCAGCGTCTGCGTGGCCGGCAGGCTGCTCAGCCGCGTGGTGCGGATCACCACGGTGGTGGCGCCCCAGGACGCACCGCCCAGCAGACCCAGCAGGTCGCCCCACAGCACGCGCGACCAGTCCTGGTGGCCCGAGGTGTCGCGCAGCAGGAAGGCAATGGCGATGCCGGTGAACGCCATGAAGATGCCCAGCCACTGCAGCGGTGCCAGCCGCTCGGATGGCAGCTTCCATTGCAGTCCGAGCGCCGCGAAGATGGGCGCGGTGTAGAGAAACACCACCATGTGCGCGGCCGAGGTGTGGCCCAGCCCTTCGCCCACCAGCAAGAATTCCAGCCCGAACAGGGCGCCCGCCACTGCGCCGGGTTTCCAGGCGCCGTCGGCCAGCAACGAGCCTTCGCCCCGCCGCCACATGAGCAGGCCCACCAGCGCGGCGGCAATGCCGGATCGCACGGCGATTTGCAGGATGGGCGAGAAGTCGGCCGCGGTGGCCTTCAGCGCGATCTGCTGCAGGCTCCAGGTGAGGCAGAGCAGGACCATGAGCCCGATGGCGCGGGTGTCGAGGGCTTGGCGGGTGTCCACAGAGGCGTTCGTTGAGGGTTGGGTGGACATTGTCCCTTTGACCGATCTGCGGCAGATAACGAAAATCAGACAAACCCCTTCCCCAGACCGTCAAACTTTCCTGGACCGTCAACATGCCGCGCGCCCCTGCCCGCAAGCCCGTCAAACACCTGCAGACCGCGCCGTTCACCGACGCATTGCCGGGCGACATCGTGTTCCGCGCGGCGCAGATGCCGGCCGACGCGGCCTACCCGCACCACCGCCACCACTGGGGTGAGTTCGTCTACGCCTTCAGCGGCGTGATGGAGGTGCAGCTCGCCACCGCGCACTACCTGATCCCGCCGCAATACGGCCTGTGGCTGCCACCCGACGTGGACCACACCGGCATGAACCGGCAGGAGGCCTCGTTCTGCTCGGTGTATGTGGTGCCGAAGCGCGCAGTGCGTTTGCCGCAGCAGGTGTGCGCGCTCACGGTGAGCCCCTTGCTGCACGGCCTGCTGGAGCACCTGCGGCAGACACCGCCCGCGCAAGCGCAGGGCGCGCCGCACGACCGGCTGCTGCAGGTGGTGCTGGATCAGCTCGAGGCCGCGCCGGTCACCGGCAGTTATCTGCCCACGTCCCAAGACCCGCTGCTCGCACCCGTGTTGCAGGCGCTGGAAGCCACGCCGGGTGATGCGCGTTCGGTGGGCGATTGGGCGGCGCTGGTGCACACCACCGAGCGCACGCTCATGCGGCGTTGCCAGAGCCAGCTGGGCATGACGCTGGCCGAATGGCGCCAGCGCCTGCGCACGGTGAAAGCCATGGCCTTGCTGGAAGCCGGCGGGAAGGTGGAGCACATCGCGCAAGACCTGGGCTATGCGTCCACCTCGGCCTTCATCGGCATGTTTCGCCGGCTGACCGGCACCACGCCCGACGGTTACCGCAAGCGCCGCTGAGGCTCAGGCCCGAATGCTGCGAAAGCCGGCAAAGATGTCCGTGCGCGCCGCCGGAAAGTAGTTGCGGTACTTCGGGTGGCGCATGCGCGGGTGGGTCGCGCTGCTGGCGCCCTTGAGCACCGGGCGGCCGTCGAACCAGGGTTGTGAGTAGTCCAGGTAAGGGTGGGGCTTGAAGCCGGGGAAGGGCGCGAAAGCACTTGCGGTCCATTCCCACACCGCGCCCCAGGCGAAGCCCGGTGCGGTGTGTGCCGCCACTTCCCACTCGGCTTCGGTCGGCAGGCGCCGGCCGGCCCAGCGGCACCAGGCTTGTGCCTCGGTGGCGCTGAGGTGGCAGGCCGGGGTCTGCAGGTCCAGCGTTTGCCAGGCGCCGGAATGTTGCACCTGCCAGTCACCGGCGGTGCGTCGCAAGTAGCGCGGCACAGCGGCCAGGCCGGCGTCCACCAGCGGCAGGTAGCGCGACCATGTCACGGGGTTGGCGTCGATCTCGAAGGCCGCCACGTCCACGGAGTGGGTGCCGAGTTCGTTGTCGAAGGCGAAGCCGGGGCCGCTCCAGCCCAGCGTCCAGCGGGTGGCCGGCACATGGGTGTCGGCAGGCTCCGTGCGAACCGTGGCGCTTCGATGACCCACGTCGATGCCCAACGCCTGCGCCATGTAAACCCCCGCTTCGGCGTGCATGTCTTCGTGGAACAGGGCGAGACGGAAAAAGTAGAGGCCGGTGTCGTCGTCGGGCGCCTCGCGCAGCAGCGCCAGCGTCTGCTCCAGACCCGCAGCGAGGTCGGCGCGCGTGGCCTGCGCGTCGGGCAGGTCCAGCTGCCAGCGCCGGTCGTGCGCGATGGCGCTGGAGTCGTACAAGGCATCCGCGTCGACGCCGCGCGCGGCCTGGCGCGCCGGGCTTCGAGGTGCAAGGGGGTCGGCCTGCAGGCCCCGGCTGAGCTGCGGGTTGCGGGCGATCCACCAGTCGGCAAACCAGCCGATGTGGCCCAGCTCCCACAGCGGCGGGTTGAGCTCGGGCGTGCAGGGCACGCTCAGCCGCGGGCCGAGCGCGGACTCGAAGGCCGTGAACTGCCGCAAGGTGCGCGCGCGTGCGTCCACCAGCGCGCTGGCCAGCGTTGTCCTGCCGGCGTGCCGGGCCATGTCGGCCACAAGCCACTGGCCCGAAGGTGCATCGCCCACAATCGCTGACCCGCTCATGCCCATGAAAAAACCTTCTCTCTCTGTAGTCACACCGGCGCTGGCCGATGCCAACAACGGCAACTGGCAGACCGCCCGCCGCTGGGCGCGTCTGCTCTCGGGCCATTATCGGGTGAGGGTGGTGCGCGAATGGTTGCCGGGTGAAGAGGGCGACCTGCTGCTGGCCCTGCACGCGCGCCGTTCGGCCCCCTCGGTGGCTGCGTGGGCGAAAGCGCATCCGGACCGCCCGCTGGTGCTCGCGCTCACCGGCACCGACCTCTACCGCGACATCGCCACCGATGCGAATGCCCAGCGTTCGTTGGCGCTCGCGCACCGCCTCGTCGTGCTGCAAGAGCAAGGGCCGCTGGCCCTGCCCGAGGCGTTGCGCAACAAATGCCGCGTGGTGTTCCAGTCGGGCACGCCCCGCCAGACGCTGGCCAAGACCACCACCCACCTGCGGGCGGTGATGGTGGGTCACCTGCGCGACGAAAAATGGCCGCAGACCCTGTTTGAAGCGGCGCGCCTGTTGCGCCCCGACGAGGGCATCCGCATCGACCACATCGGCGCTGCGCTCGACCCTGCGCTGGGTGAGGCCGCGCAAGCCACCGCACGGGCCTGCCCGCACTACCGCTGGCTCGGTGGTCTGCCGCACGCGGCCACGCGCGCGCGCATCCAGCGCGCGCACGTGCTGGTGCACACCAGCCGCATGGAGGGCGGCGCCCATGTGTTGATGGAAGCCGTGCTGTGCGGCACGCCGGTGCTGGCATCAAACATCGGCGGCAACATGGGCATGCTCGGCGCCGGGTACGGCGGCTACTTTGCTCCGGGTGATGCACCCGCGCTGGTGCAGGCCTTGCGCGACTGCCGTGCGGGCTTGGGCGATCCCGCTGGCAGGCTCGCCACCCTGCAAGCACAATGTGAAGCCCGCGCGCCCTTGTTCGATCGGCGCACCGAGCAGGCCGCCCTGCTGGCCCTGCTGCACGAACTGCGCTGAACCCGCGCCACCGAATTCATTTCTCACGGAGACCCCATGAACGCACCCACCCCCACCGCCGCCACCCAGCCCCGCCTCACCAGCCTCTCGCACGGTGGCGGCTGCGGCTGCAAGATCGCGCCCGGCGTGCTCAGCGAGATCCTGAAGGGCACGGCCGCCATGGTCATTCCCAAGGAGCTTCTGGTCGGCATCGAGACCGCCGACGACGCAGCCGTGTACCAGCTCAACGACGAGCAGGCGCTGATCGCCACCACCGACTTTTTCATGCCCATCGTGGACGACCCGTACGACTTCGGCCGCATCGCCGCCACCAACGCCATCAGCGACGTGTACGCCATGGGCGGCACACCCATCATGGCGCTGGCCCTGGTCGGCATGCCCATCAACGTGTTGTCCACCGAGACCATCGGCAAGATCCTTCAGGGCGGGCAGGACGTGTGCCGCGCCGCCGGCATCCCGATCGCGGGCGGCCACACCATCGACTCGGTCGAACCCATTTACGGACTCGTGGCCCTGGGCCTGGTGCACCCCAAGCGCGTGAAGCGCAACGCCGACGCCAAGGTGGGTGACCGCCTCATCCTGGGCAAGCCGATCGGCGTGGGCGTGCTTTCGGCCGCATTGAAGAAGGACGCGCTGAGCACCGAGGGCTACGCGCAGATGATCGCCAACACCACCAAGCTCAACACCCCCGGCCCCGATCTCGCGGCGCTGGACGGCGTGCACGCGCTGACCGACATCACCGGCTTTGGTCTCGCCGGCCACGTGATGGAAATGGCGCGCGGCGCCAACACCACGGTGCGCATCGAGATGGCGCGCGTGCCGCTCATTGGCGGCGTGCGCGAACTCGCGGCAGCCGGCATGGTCACCGGTGCTTCGGGCCGCAACTGGGCGGCCTATGGCCATGAAGTTCGACTGGCCAGCACCCTGCAGCCGGTGGATCAGGCCCTGCTGTCCGATCCGCAAACCAGCGGCGGCCTGCTGGTGGCCTGCGCGCCCGAGGCGGTGGACGCGGTGCTGGCGGTCTTCGAGAAGCACGGCTTTGCCGGCGCGGCCGACATCGGCGAGATCGTGGCACCGGCCGATGGTGTGCGGCTTGAGGTGAACTGAGCCATGGAGCGCAGGCGCATCAGCTCCGGCTCGCCATTCGAGCGGCAGATCGGTTATTCACGCGCCGTGGTCGCGGGCGACTGGGTGTTCGTCTCGGGCACCACGGGGTTCGACTACACCACCATGACCATCTCCGAGAGCGTGGTGGAGCAGGCCGAACATTGCCTGCAGAACATCGCCGCCGCGCTCAAACAGGCCGGCGCCAGCCTGGACGACGTGGTGCGTGTGAACTACGTGCTGCCCGATGGCGCCGACTTCGAAGCCTGCTGGCCGGTGTTGCGCAAGCACCTGGGCACCGCCCGCCCGGCTGCCATGATGATCACGGCGGGTCTGCTCGATCCGCGCATGAAGATCGAGATCGAGGTCACGGCACTCAAACAGCGCTGAACCCCATGACCTCCACCCCCATCCTCGCCTTCGACATCTTCGGCACCGTGGTCGACTGGCACGGCAGCATCCAGCGCGAAGTCGTCGCGCTCTATCCGCAGGTGGACGCCGATGCGTTTGCACTGGCCTGGCGTGCGGGTTACCAGCCGGCCATGGAGCGCGTGCGTTCGGGCGAACTGGGCTGGACGCTGATCGACGATCTGCACCGGCTCATCCTGGACGAACTGTTGCCGAAGTTCGGGCTGACCGGGCTCACCGAAGCGCAGAAACAGCACCTCAACAAGGTCTGGCACCGGCTCGATCCGTGGCCCGACACGGTGGCCGGGCTCACGCGCCTGAAAACACGCCACACCATCTGCAGCCTGTCCAACGGCAACATCGGCCTGCTCACCAACATGGCCAAGCGCGCGGGACTGCTATGGGACTGCGTGCTGTCGGCCGAGGTGTTCCGTGCCTACAAACCCGACCCCGCAACCTACCTCGGTGTGGCCCGGGTGTTTGACGTGGCACCCGGCGACGTGATGCTGGTGGCTGCCCATCAGGACGATCTGGCGGCGGCGCGGGCCTGCGGTTTGCGCACCGCCTACATCGAGCGCCCGCTGGAGTTCGGTGCGCAGCACCCCAAGGACGTGTCACCCGATGCGGCCAACACCTTCCATGCGAAGAGCCTGGTGCACCTGGCCGAACAGCTCGGCTGCTGACAGCCGCTCAACCCGGTAGCGTCACTCCACGCGCACGGTCGCGCGCGCGGGCTCGATCAGCGTTTTGCCGGGGTTCATGTTGTCCATCAGATCGAGCTGCAGGGCGTAGTTGCCGGCGGGCGGTGCCAGCCACACCTCGGTCTGGCCTTCGGGGAAGTCCAACACCGCGGGTGCACCCCGTTCGGGAGTGGCCGTCAGGCGGAAGTGGCCGGTGTTGGCAATGCCTTGTTCGCGGTGCGCCACGTCCAGCGCCGACGCATGAAACTGCACACGAAACGGATTTTTCTGGGTGGCACCGTCCAGCCTGATGAACAGGCCCTTGGCCGACAGCGTCTTGGGGTCAACGTCGCTCTTGCGCGTCACCGTGATGCGCGTTGGTTTGCTGAACACAAAGTGCGGCAGGTGCTTCTGGTCGGCCAGCAACATGCGCAGGGTGTAGGTGCCTGGCTCCAGCGTGAGCACGGTTTCCATCTGGCCTTTGCCGAAGTGGATGTACTGCTCGTTGAAGGGCAGGGCCTGTTTGAAGTTCAGCGGCAGGTCGCGGTTGACCAGCAGGTGGTGGTGGCCGCTGCGTGCGCGCCCTGGCTGGGCAATGGGGGCGAGGCCCCAACCACCCGAGAGCCCGAACTTCACGAGGTAGGGCGTCTCGATCTGGTCGCCGTCCTGGAGGTTGGTGAAGTAAGCCTCGGCCGTGAGGCGAGGCGCGGCGGCCTGCCAGGGGTGCAGGCGCGGTGGCGATGCGTCGGTCTGCGCGAATGCGCCGGCAGAGATGAACACGACGCATGCCGCGATGAGCCGCGCGAGCGCTGCGAAGGTGTGATGGGCTTTCATGGAGTTCTGGCTGGATGACACCGGCGGAGTCTACCCAGTGGGGTACCCGAATCAAGTGATTTGGTAACGCTCGATGAACGAACGGTCGATCCGGTCTTTCCAGCGCCAGGCCCAGGCGCCCTCCAGACTCAGCGGGCCGTAGCTGGCAATGGCATGGCCGGTGCCGCATGACAGCAGGTTGAGTGTGTGCTTCGGCGGCTGGTGGGGCTTCAACGGTTTGCGCTGGTGAAACGCCAGGAGGTTATGCGCCAGCGGCGGGCCGGCGCGCACGGCATACACGCCGCTGCGCGCGTGCGGCACATCGGCACGGCTGGCCACGTCGCCCGCGGCAAACACCTGGGGGTGGCTGGTGCTTTGCTGGAACGCGTTGACCAGCACATGCCCGGTGTCCGAGAGGGCCAGACCGCTGCCCTGCAGCCACGGCGGCGCGTGGGTGCCGATGGCCAGCAGCGGCACGTCACAGGCCAGGCGTGCGCCGTTGCCCAGCAGCACTTCGCCCGCGGCCATGCCCACGCAGGCTTCGCGCAGCACCGTGATGCCGCGCCGCTTGAGCTGGCGCAGCACCTTGCGTTGCACCGCGGGGCGGTAGCCGTCGGCCACCTCGGGTCCTCCGGTGACGAGCGTGAAACGCGCCCCGGGCTTGCCTTGAAGGCGAATGGCCTGCTCGGCCGCAAACACCAGTTCAATGCCGGCAGCGCCCGCGCCCACCACCGCGAGCGACACCGGCTTCTGTTGCGCCAGTTCCATCACTTGCGGCCAGAGTTGGGCAAAGGCTTCGATGGGACGCACGGCGAGTGCGTGGGTGGCCGCACCCGGCATGTCGGCTTCGAGCCGCGCGCGGTCGATCACAGCGCCGGTGTCGATGGACAGCTCGTCAAATCCCAGCTCGGCCGGCACACCTTGCGCACCGCCCGCGGCCGTGACGCTCACGGTGTTGCCCACCGGGTCGATGCCATTGCAGCGGCCCTGCACCCAGCGCGCGCCGGCCGCGCGCACCAGCGGCTCCAACGCGATGCGGCAGTCGGCTTCGGCGTAGTGGCCGGCCACAAAGCCGGGTGTCATGCCGCTGTAGGTCTGGTACGCAAACGGCGTGAGCACCGTCACATCCAGATCGGCGGGTCGGTGCTGCGCCAGGCTGGCCAGCACATGCACGTGGGCATGACCGGCGCCGAGCAGGAGGAGTTTCTTGATGCCGTGGTGCATGGGCTCCGATGGTACGTGCCGTGTCAAGGCACGCTGTTGCCCCACCGGAGATCGGCGACCCAGCCGCTGCTGGTGCTGGCGGTGTTGTCGCTGTCGGCGCCGATCAGCACGCGGGTGATGCGCGGTGCCGCAGCACCTGCGGTCAGCTCGTCCGCGAACAGCGTGGCGAAGTCCGCCGCCAGGTCGCGCGACTCTGTCACCCAACGTGCAATCGGTGCACCCACGCCTTGCAGGCTGATGAAGCGCACCCGCCGGGTGTAGGGGTTGGGGCCTTGTGTGAGGGCGGGGTGGGTGCTGTCCCACACGTAGCAGACGGTGGCCGCCGGCAAGGACTCGCCGCTCACGCTGCGCGCGATGCGCAGCACCGTGCGTTCCACGAAGGGCACGCGGTCCAGCGCGTGGTCGAACATCACGCAGACCTTCAGGGCCGCGTCGTCGCCGGCCTTGGTCAGGATGTCGGGCGCGCGCTGGCCGCCCGACAGCGGCGCATCCAGCCGCCAGCGCCACTGCAAACGTGCCGGAGGGGGGCCGCTCCAGTCCTGCACCAGCGTGCCGTAGCTCGACGCCGTGACCACCTGCACCGCCGGCACGCCATCGATGCGGCCGGCTTCAAAACGCGTGAAAGGGATGTCGGCCTTGGCCTTGGGGAAACCCACAAACCGCCAGGCGGGGTTCAGTGCGCCATCGGCTTGCACCAGCGCGGGCAGAGGTGTCTGGGCCAGGGCGTTCAGGCTGGTGGCGAGCAGGACCGCCGCCAGTGCGCGGGCCGGCGCCATCATCCGCGCCGCCAGTCATGAAACCGGCCCACCCAGGCCAGCAGCTGCTGCGGCGCGTGCGCGCGTTTCCACTCACCTGCCGCGTACTTGTTGGCCTCGGCCAGCGTGGGGTAGGTGTGGATGGTGCCCAGGATCTTGTTCAGGCCCAGGCCGTGTTTCATGGCCAGCACGTACTCGGCCAGCAAATCCGCCGCGTGGGTGCCGACGATGGTCACACCCAGGATGGTGTCCTTGCCCGGCACGGTGAGCACCTTCACGAAGCCGTGCGCTTCGCTGTCGGCAATCGCGCGGTCGAGGTCGTCGATGCCGTACTTCGTCACCTTCACCGCGATGCCCTTTTCTTTCGCCTCCTGCTCGTTCAGTCCCACGCGCGCCACCTCGGGGTCGATGAAGGTGGCCCAGGGGATCACGCGGTAGTCGGCCTTGAACTTCTTGAAGTCGCCAAACAGCGCGTTGACCGCCGCGTACCAGGCCTGGTGCGCCGCCACGTGGGTGAACTGGTAGGGCCCGGCCACGTCGCCCGCGGCGTAGATGTTGGGGTAGAGCGTCTGCAGGTACTCGTTGGTCTCCACCGTCTTGTTCGTCGGGATGCCCAGCTCTTCCAGGCCGTAGCCGGTGAGGCGCGCGCTGCGGCCCACGGCGCAGAGCAGTTCGTCGAATTCGATGCGCTGCTCGGCGCCGGCGTGTTCCACCACCAAGGCTTTCACACCTCCCGAGTTGTCCACCCGCAGCGCCTTGTGGCCGGTGCGCACATCCACACCGTCTTTCATGAGCGCCTGGCGCGCCAGCTCGCTCACCTCTTCGTCTTCACGCGCCATCACGCGCGGCGCCATTTCCACCTGCGTCACCTGCGAGCCCAGGCGCGCAAAGCTCTGTGCAAGTTCGCAGCCGATCGGGCCTCCGCCCAGCACCACGAGGCGTTTCGGCACCTCGTCGAGTTCGCCGAACTTGTCCCACATGGTGTCGCTGGTCACGTAGCCGCTGTCTTCCAGGCCGGGCAGGGGCGGCACAAACGGCCGGGCACCGGCGGCGATCACGATGCTGCGGGTGGTGAGCGTTTGTCTGCTGCCGTCGTTCAGCGTGATCTCCACCGTCCACGGGTTCAGCAGCTTCGCGTAACCCTGCAGCACCTCCACGCCCAGCCCGGTGTAGCGCTCCACGCTGTCGTGCGGTTCGATGGCGCGCACGATGGCCTGGATGCGCTGCATCACCGCCTTGAAGCTGAAGGTGGGCGGCGTGCTGTGCAGACCATAGGTGTCGCCGTGGCGCATCTGGTGCGCCAGCTTTGCGCTCTTGATGAGCGCCTTGCTCGGCACACAGCCGTAGTTCAGGCAGTCACCGCCCATCTTGTGCGCCTCGACCAGCGTGACCTTGGCCTTCACCACCGCCGCGATGTAGGCCGACACCAGGCCGCCCGCGCCGGCGCCGATCACGATCAGGTTGCGGTCAAAGCGTTTGGGTTTCACGCCGGCCCAGCGCGCGTACACCTTGCGCTTCTGAAGCAGTCCCACGATTCCTTTTGCGATCAAGGGAAACACGCCCAGCAACACAAACGAGCCCAGCAGCGCCGGGCTCAGGATGCCCTGCAGCGACTCGATCTGCGCCAGCTGCGTGCCCGCGTTCACATACACCAGCGTGCCGGCCAGCATGCCGACCTGGCTCACCGCGTAGAAGGTCAGCGCCTTCATCTTGGTGAGGCCCATCACCAGGTTGATCACGAAGAACGGCACCACCGGGATCAGCCGCAGTGTGAAGAGGTAGAACGCGCCGTCTTTCTCGATGCCGCGGTTGATCTCGGCCAGGCGGTTGCCGAACTTCGCCTCGATGCTGTCGCGCAGCACGAAGCGCGAGACCAGAAACGCCAGCGTGGCGCCCAGGCTGGAGGCGAACGACACCAGCAGCGTTCCCCACCACAAGCCGAAGATGGCGCCACCGGCCAGCGTGATGATGGCCGCTCCCGGGAACGAGAGGGCGGTGGCCACCACGTAGAGGGCGAAGTACGCCAGCGACACGGTCAGCGGCTCGGCCGCGTAGAGTGCCTCGAAGCGGGCCTGGCTCTGTTTGAGGTAGTCCAGGCTCAGAAAGCGGCCCAGATCAAAAAAGAAAAAGGCCGCGAGTCCCAGAACGACCACAGCCAGCAGAAAGATTTTTCGAAAGCTCACGACAATTCCAGTGTGGGTTTGCAACCTGTCGGTCGCCGGGGCCGATGCATTCTTACACCTTCGCTCCCTTCAACGCCGTCTTCTCCGAGGTACCCCGGCTTGCCGCATCACACCGACACCGTCCAACGCTTGCGCGCCGCCTTGCAGGCGGCCGGCCACCCTGCCGCCGGACGGCCCTTGGTGCCGCTGCCCGACAAGGGCCTCGCGCACGACCACGTTCGCCTGCAAGGCACCGCCTGGCTCGCCCGCATCCCCAAGCAGAGCCAACTGGGATTGACCGCGCAAGGCAACCTGGACTACCAGCGCGCCTGTTTCGAGCGCGCCGCGGCCAGTGGCCACACGCCCGCATTGCACGGCGTGCTGCCGCCCTCGGAGCACCTGCCGCGTGGCGCCCTGCTGGTGCAGACCATCGAAGGCCGCCCGGCCCGCCTGCCACACGACCTGCCTGCGTTGGCCGTGGCACTCGCGGCCCTGCACGCGCTGCCCTTGCGCGAAACCGCGGCACGCGTACCGCTGCTCAACGCGGCCGACCCCTTGCTGGCGCTGGTGCGCGAGATTGACGCACAGGCGGCCCACCTGGCCGCGGCTGGACTCTCGGTCCCGGTGTTGACGGCCATCGAAGGCGAGCGCCAGCGGCTGCTGGCCTGCGTGAACGGCACCGAACGGCCCGCACGCTGCCTTGTTGCCTTCGACGCCCACCCGGGCAACTTCATCGTGCAGCCGGATGGCCGCGCCGTGCTGGTTGATCTGGAGAAGTGCCGCTACGCCTTCCCGGGCCTGGACCTGGCCCACGCCACGCTCTACACCTCCACCACCTGGGACGTGGACACGCAGACGGTGCTCGCGGCCGATGAGGTGCTGGGCTTCTACGCGGCCTGGGCCGGCGCGGTGGGGCCGATCGCTGCGGCTGCACGGCCCTGGCACGGGGTGCTTCGCCGTGCCATGTGGTTGTGGTCCATCACCTGGTGCGCGAAGTGGCGCGCACTCTCCGGCGCATCGGCACACGCCGGTGCCGACGGCGAGGACTGGTCCGGCGAACGCAGCGAGGCTGCACTGGTGGACCATGTGCGCGAGCGTGTGCACCACTACCTGAGCGCCGACGTGGTGGACGGCGTGCTCGCCGGCTTCGACCGGTTTGAACGCGGGCTGCGCGCATGAAACTCGCCATCGTCGTGCCGGTGCTCAACGAAGCCGCCACGCTGGTGGCGCGACTGCAGGCGCTGGCGCCGCTGCGATCTCGCGGCGCCGAGCTGCTGGTGGTGGATGGGGGCAGCAGCGACGGCACCATGGCCATGGCACAGCCGCTGGCCGACCGCGTGCTGCAGGCCCCACGCGGCCGCGCCTCGCAACTCAATGCGGGCGCTGCCGCCACACGCGCCGATGTGCTGCTGTTCCTGCACGCCGACACACAACTGCCCGAAGACGCCGATCGGCTGATCGGGCAGGCGCTGGCCAGCGGCCACCGCTGGGGCCGGTTCGACGTGCGCATCGAGGGCCGCCACCCGCTGCTGCCCCTGGTGGCCTGGTTCATGAACCACCGCTCGCGCTTGACCGCCATGGCCACCGGCGACCAGGCGGTGTTCGTGCAGCGCAGGCTGTTCGAATCGGTCGGCGGTTTTGCGGCCATACCCTTGATGGAAGACATCGAGCTGAGCCGGCGCCTCAGGGCCATCGAGAGGCCTGCCTGCCTGCGCGAGCGCGTGAGCACCTCGGGCCGCCGCTGGGACCAGCACGGTTTCTGGCGCACCGTGCTGCTCATGTGGCGGCTGCGAGCGGCGCACGCCCTGGGCACCGACGCTCACACGCTCGCGCTGCGCTACGGCTACCGGCCTCGCGCGCCGGCGGCGGTGGCCATCCTTGCCAAGGCCCCGATCGCCGGGCTGGCCAAGACGCGGCTGATTCCCTTGCTGGGCGCGGCCGGTGCAGCCCGCGCACAGCGCGGCTTTGCGCTGCAGACGCTGGCCACGGCGAGCGCGGCGGGCACGGGCGTGGTGACGCTGTGGTGTGCACCCGATGCCGCACACCGCTTCTTTCGCGCGCTGGTGCGGCGCCTTGGCGTGGACACCGCCGCTCAGCCCGGCGGCGATCTGGGGCATCGCATGGCCGTCGTCATGTCGCACCACTTCGCGCAGACGCCGAACATGCCACTGCTCATCGTCGGCACCGACTGCCCGGCACTCACGCCCGAACACCTGCAACAAGCCACCGATGCGTTGCAGTCGGTGGATGTGGTGCTCATCCCGGCCGAGGACGGTGGCTATGTGCTCATCGGTTTTCGCAAGCCCGTGCCCGACGTGTTTGTCGACGTGGAATGGAGCACGCCGCGTGTGTTGACCCAAAGCCGTGAACGCTTGCGTGCGGCCGGCGCCGCCTGGCACGAGCTGGCGACGCTGTGGGATGTGGACGAACCCGTCGACTGGTTGCGGTGGCGTTCGAAGCCGGCGGCTGGCAAGGGCGGGCGCTGATCGACCCGCCCTTGTTCTGCGCGGCCAGGGTGCCCCACTGTCACACCGGTGTGGCAGTCCGTTCCCCCACCGTTGAACGGCCGATTCCCCATGAAAATCCCGCGCGCCTTGCCCACGCGGCCACGCAGCCAGCGCTGAGCTGTGTCGCACCGGTGTGACACCCTGCCGCCCGTGCGCCCGGCGTGTTTTGCCGGGCCACCGCACGATGGCCATGGGTGTGCACCGCGCCGTGCCCCCCGGTCCCTCAGCGCGGGCGTCAACGCCTTGTGACAGTTGATGCAAGGCGTCTGAGTCGCCTCCCCCAGTTGTGGGGTGTGCCGTGGCCTTCGGCAGCCCGGTTTCTCCTGTGAGGACGCGCTTTTGTCGTCGGTCAGTTGCCGTTTGGCACCGAAGTTGCAAAGCAGCCTGCGATTTGCGCCTGCGCAACTCAACCCTGTTCCCGGTCCCATCAACTCATTGGAGGATTTATGAAGACAACACTCTTGGCCTCGGCCATGGCCGTGGCGTTCGGCATCAGCGGCGTGGCGCAGGCCAACACCACCCATCAGAAAGTCGACGACGGCAGCACCGCCACCAGCACCAGCACCAGCACGAAAACGGTCACCAACACGGACAGCAGCACCAACACGAAAACGCACTCGCACACCAGCACGAACACAGACACCGACAGCAGTGTGAACAAGCGGTCGGGTTCTGCCAAAGCCATCGGTGACCGGTCGGTGGCGCTGAACAACGGCTCGACCAGCAGCTTCAGCAACGCGTTCAACGTGACCACGGCGAAAGCCACCAGCAGCCTGCACGGCATGGTCACCGGCAACAAGGTGATGGGCCTGGGCAACAGCGCCTACAACACGGGTGACGCCAATGGCGGGAAAGCCTATGGGGGCTACGGTGGCAAAGGCTATGGCGGCAGCGCCAGCGGCTCGGGCACCGGGGGCAGCGGCGCTGGCGGTGTGGGTGCCGTGGGTGCGGCCGGTGGCGATGCGTCCAATGGCGACGCCTCCAACGGCGGAGCCAGCAACGGCAGCGCCAAGGCCGGTTTTGGTGGCAAGGGCTACGGCGGTGGCGCCAACGGTGGCGACAGTGGCGGCTCGGCCTCGGCCAACGGCAGCGGCAAAGGCCCTGGGGGCAGCAGCGGCTCGGCCAACGGCGGCCGCGAATACGACGCGGGTGATTCCGGTGCGGGTGGCACGTCCGGCACGGCGGGTGCCGGCAGCGGCACCGGCACCGGCGGCACGGCCAGCTCCACCGGTGGTGGTGGCACCCGCAACGCGGGCGCCGGCAATGGGGGCGCCGGTGGCTCGGCCAACAACGGCAGCGCCACCAACGGCAGCGCCAGCAACGGCTCCAACGCCGCCGGCAACGGGGGCTCTGGTGGCAGTGGCACGGGCGGCACCGGCGGCGCCGGCAGCGGTGGAACCGTCACCGCCAACGGCGGCACCGGCGGCAACGGCGCGGGTGGCAGTGGTGGCGCGGGCGGCTCGAACAACGTGAACGCCGGCACCTTCAGCATGGCCAACACCATGACCAGCGTTGGCCAGTCGGCCGCGGGCATCATGGTCGCCAGCCAGAACAGCGGCATCGCCGCACTGGTGCAGCAGAGCGTGAACGTGCAGGCCAACCTGGCCGTGGGCAACTGATCGCAGACCGATCACACCGCGTGGCTGGCCTGCCAGGCAGGCCGCGCGGTGCCGTCCCTCACCACCCCGACCACGGAGGGCTCACCATGATCCCGAACCGTTTGCTGTGCATGGCGGTGTGCCTGCTGGGCACGGGCTTGCTCACGCCGCTGGTGCACGCCCAAACCGCCCGCGCGGCACCCCCCCTGTCCACCTCGTCCGGCTTCCCGGCCCAGGCGGTTGATGCGGCCACCCTCGCCGGCCAGCGCGGCGGCAGCACCCAGGTGCGCAACAACATGACGCTGACCGGCACCACCGCCGACAACTCGGCACACAACGTCAACACCGGCGACAACGCCATCAGCGCGGGCGCCTTCGCCAACATGAGCGGCATGCCGGTGGTGATTCAGAACTCGGGCGCCAACGTGCTCATCCAGAGCGCCGTGATCCTGAACCTGCAGATGAACTGAACCGGGCCTCCACCATGCCACTGCGTCCGCTGTTTCTCGCGCTGCTGTGCGCCGCCACTGCGGTGGGTGCGCAGACCGCGAACATCCCCGCCACCGGCGCGGGCGACGTGAACCTGCCCCTGACCAGCATCCGCCAGGCGCGCCTGGCCGGCACGTTGCTGCAGCAATACGATTTCAGTTGCGGATCGGCGGCCATTGCCACGCTGCTGACCCACCACTACAACACCCCGATCGACGAGCAGACCGTGTTCTCGCGCATGTATGCACAGGGCGACCGGTCCAAGATCCAGCGCGAGGGCTTTTCTCTGCTGGACATGAAACGTTTCCTGGCCACCCTGGGCTTCGAAGCCGATGGTTTCGAGCAGCCTCTGGGCAAACTGCTGGAAGCGCGTGTGCCCGCCATCGTGCTGATCAACCGCAACGGCTACCAGCACTTCGTCGTGGTCAAGGGTTTGCAGGGCCAGCGCGTGCTCCTGGGCGATCCCTCGCAAGGCACGCGCGCCGTGCCGCTCGCCGAATTCGAGTCGCAGTGGCAGAGCAAGCTGCTGTTCGTCATTCACAACCGCATGGAGCAGGCACGCTTCAACCTCGCCGCCGACTGGCGCGTGGCGCCGCGCGCGCCCCTGGGCAGCGACGCGACCCGCGCCGGCCTCGGGGGTCCGGGCCTGCCCAGGCACGGACCGGGAGACTTCTGATGAAACCCTCACTTCTCCCCAGCGGCAGGCGGGCAACGGCCCGGCTCGGGGTTCTTGTCGTGTGCCTGCTGGGCGCCTGGACGGACCTGGTGCAGGCCGCACCAACCACCCAGGTCTGGCAGGCCGTGAGCGACCGCACGCTGGACCGACAGCGTGGCGGCTTCTCCTTCGGCGGGGGCCTGGAGGTGTCGTTCGGCATCACGCGCTCGGTGTTCATCAACGGCCAACTGATCACCGAGACCGTGCTCAACATCACGCGCATGGCCGACATCACACCGGCCTGGGCATCGCGCCTGCGCGAGGAGCTGCAGTCGCTCACACTGGTGCAGAACGGGCCGGGCAACACCTTTGTGTCCGGTACTGCGCCCGCTCCCCGTCCGCCAGCCACGACCACCGCCACCGCCAACGGCAGCGGCAGCGGCAGCGGCGCCGCCACCACCAGCTCCATCGTGGGCACGGTCAGCGGCACGGTGATCCAGAACACGCTGAACAACCAGCAGATCCTGCACCAGACCATCATCAGCGCGAGCAGCAACAGCCTGGGCATGTTGAGGCTGGCAAGCCTGCACAGCAGCCTGTCCGAGGCGATCCGCCAGAGCGTCGGACAACACTGAGGGCCGCCCGTGGCGGTGGCCACCGGTTGCGCCGAGGTGTCGGCGGGTGGTCGGCGCCACGTGCTGGCACCGAACGAACCAGGTTTGTGTGTGATTGAGCATGCTCAATCGGCTCCCCCCGGACCGGTCGCACGATGCCGGTACCGCGATGGCCACGACGACAGCGTCCGATGCGACGAAGCGTTGCGGCGTTTTTGGGGGGCGACAGAATGAAAAGCTTCAGTTCGCATCGGTCATGGGGGGCGGTGACCGGTTCGGTCCTTGTCCTGTCCAGTGCCCTGGCGCAGGCCCAGGGTGTGCCGGCCCGCAAGAGCGCGGCCCAGCGCGTGGAGGCGCTTGAACAGCAGGTGGTGGAGCAGGGTCGCCAGCTGGATGCGATGCGCGAGCAACTGCGTGAGCAGACGGCCCGGCAGCAGGAACTGGAGCGTGCGCTGACGCAGCAGGCCGTACGCGACGCGCAAGCCGCCACCGCCGCGGCAGCGGCGGCACCACCTCCGCCGCCCGCCGCGCCCGTTGGTGACGCGGGCCGCCCGGTGCGGGTGGGTGCGGCTCCGCAGGGCGACCCGCAGCCCCCGGTGGTGGCGCCCATCTTCGACCAGCCCGGCATCCTCACGCAGCCGGGTCACTACGTGCTGGAGCCCTCCATCCAGTACGGCTACTCGTCGAGCAACCGCGTGGCCCTGGTGGGCTACACCGTCATCCCGGCGCTGCTGATCGGCCTGATCGATGTGCGCGAAGTCAAGCGCAGCACCCTGACCGCAGCGCTGACCGGCCGCTGGGGCTTGACCCGCCGCCTGGAGGTGGAGGCGAAGTTGCCCTACGTGATCCGCTCGGACGACTCCATCAGCCGCGAAATCTTCACCGGCACCGCCTCCGAGCGGGCCTTCAACGCGAGCGGCAACGCCATCGGCGACATCGAACTCGCGGCCCGCTACCAGCTCAACCAGCCGCAGGCGGACGAGCCCTTCCTCATCGGTTCGCTGCGCTTCAAGACCCGCACCGGCAAGGACCCGTTCGAGGTGGTCACCGACTGTGTGACCCGCTGCGAAGGCAACACCACCGGCACCGGCCTGCCGCTGGACCTGCCCACCGGCTCGGGCTTCTATTCGTTGCAGCCCGCGATCACCTGGCTGTTCCCGTCCGACCCCGCCGTGTTCTTTGGCGGCGTCAGCTACACCCACAATTTCGGCCGCAGCAACCTGAGCCGCCAGGTGCTCAACGGCCAGTTCGAGTCCATCGGCTCGGTCAAACCGGGCAATGTCTGGGGCATCAATTTCGGCATGGGTCTGGCGCTCAACGAGCGTTCGTCGTTCAGCATGGGGGTGGACCTGAACTCGGTCGGACGCACCAAACAGAACGGTGTGACCGTGCCGTCGTCGGTGCGCACCCAGCTGTCGTCGCTGCTCATGGGCTATTCGTACCGCTACAGCCCGAAGACCACCCTGAATGTCACGGTGGGCGCGGGGCTCACGCGCGACACACCCGACCTCACGCTCAGCGTGCGTCTGCCGATGTCGTTCTGAGAAAGCCCCGGTCATGTTCGCGCGCAAGATCCTCTGTCTGGGCCTGGGCACCGAGACAGGGGCGGTGGAGGACCACCTGCAGCGCACAGGATGGCTCGTGACCCGTTGCGTGGAGGTCTGCGCCGCAAGACGCCAGCTGGCCATGCGCCGGTTCGGGGTGGCGGTGCTGGTGGCCGGGACCACGCCCACGCTGGATGCCGCCGGCGTGGCCGAGGTGGAGGCCTGTGTGCATGCGTCGTCGCCCACCGAATGGGTGGCCCTGTGCAGCCCGGGCGATCTGGAGTCGCCCGCCTTTCGCGCGCTGATCCTGGGCTGCTTTTTCGACCACCAGGTGCTGCCGCTGGAATGGCGCGACCTGGACCGCATGCTCGAACACGCCGAGCAGCGGGTGCTGCTGCGCAGCCAGGCCGGCACGCCGGTGCCCAACGGCGACACCCTGGGCATGGTGGGCCAGGCGGAGGCGATGGTGAAACTGCGCCGACAGATCCGCAAGGTGGCCGAGACCGGCGCGCCGGTGCTGATCTGCGGTGAGAGCGGCACCGGCAAAGAGCTGGCAGCCCAGGCCATCCACAACTGCTCGTCGCGCAAGGACGGCCCGCTGGTCGAGGTCAACTGTGGCGCCATTGCTGCGTCGCTGATCCAGTCGGAGTTGTTTGGCTACGTGCGCGGCGCCTTCACCGGCGCGACCACGGACCGCCGTGGACTGATCGAGGCGGCCGATGGCGGCACCATCTTTCTCGACGAGATAGGCGATCTGCCCATGGAGCTGCAGGCCAACCTGCTGCGTTTCCTGCAAGAGAAGTCCATCCAACGCGTGGGGGCGGTGCGCAGCACGCCGGTGGACGTGCGCGTGATCGCCGCCTCCCACGTCAATCTCGCCGACGCGGTGGCGGTGGGGCGCTTTCGGGAAGACCTTTTTTACCGACTCAACGTGTTGCCGATCGAGGTGCCGCCCCTGCGCCAGCGCATGGAAGACGTGCCGCTGCTGGCCCGGCACTTCCTCAAGGCCTGCACGACCGACTGTCCCCACCGCGTCGAGGGGTTCAGCCGGCAGGCGGTGGAGGCCATGGCGGTCTACGCCTGGCCAGGCAATGTGCGCGAGCTCTACAACCGTGTTCAGCGCGCGGTGGTCATGACCGAACAACGCTGGATCGGCCCGCACGACCTGGGTCTGCAGCCCGCCGACGGTGTGGCGGCCCACGACCTGGGGCAGGCGCGCACGGCGGCGGAGCGCGACGTGATCTGCCGCGTGCTCATGCGCGTGGGCAGCAACGTCACCCTGGCCGCGCGCGAGCTCGGGGTCTCCCGCATGACGCTGTACCGGCTGATGGACAAGCACGGCATCGGGGCCGATCCAACCGAGCTGGTGCAGCGCCACTGAGCCCGGGCCACTGCGCGCCGGCCGCGCGAATGCTTGATGCGCGTCATGCCGCGTGCAAGCGCGCTGGGCTATGGTCCTGTCATGGCCCCCGCACCCGACCCCTCCCGATCAACCGTGGCCCCCGAGGCCTGGCATGCGCGACCGAGCCCCTGGGCGCTGCGGCAGCTGGACAGCACCGACACCGGCCTCACTCCCGCGCAGGCCGCCGAGCGTCTGGCGCAGCATGGCCCCAACCGCATCGAACAGGGGGCACCGCCCGGCGTGTGGATGCGCGTGCTGCGCCAGTTCAACAACCTGCTGATCTACGTGTTGCTCGTGGCCGCGCTGGTCACCTTCTGGTTGCGCGACTACCTGGACACGGCGGTGATCCTGGGTGTGGTGGTCATCAACGCCGTCATCGGTTTTGTGCAGGAAGGCAAGGCCGAGCGTGCGCTGGAAGCCGTGCGTGCCATGCTGGCCAGCCGGGCCACGGTGTTGCGCGGAGGAGATCGCCACGAGATCGACGCCGCCGATCTGGTGCCGGGCGACGTGGTGCTGCTCGAATCGGGGGCGCGCGTGCCGGCCGAGCTGCGGCTGCTGCGCACCAAGAACCTGCGCATCGACGAGTCGGCGCTCACCGGCGAGTCGGTGCCTGCCGAGAAGGATGCATCGCCCGTGGCGGCGGACGCGCCGCTGGGTGACCGCCTTTGCATGGCCTTTGCCGGCACCACGGTGGCGGTGGGGCAGGGCAGCGGCGTGGTGGTGGCCACCGCGGGCCAGACCGAGATCGGCAAGATCGGTGCGCTGGTGTCCGACCTGAACAACCTGGCCACGCCGCTCACGCGCCGCCTGGACCAGTTCGCGCGCCGGATCACGCTGGTGATCGGTGTGGTGAGCGTCATCACCTTTCTCTACGGCAGCTTCATCGGCGGCCTGCCGCCGCTGGCGCTGTTTTTTGCGGTGGTGGGTCTGGCGGTGGCCGCCATTCCCGAGGGCCTGCCCGCCATCGTCACCATCACGCTGGCCATCGGCACCGCCGCCATGGCGCGCCAGCGCGCGGTGGTGCGCCGCCTGCCCGCGGTGGAAACGCTGGGTTCGGTCAGCGTGATCTGCACCGACAAGACCGGAACCTTGACCCGCAATGAGATGACCGTCGTGCGCGTGATGCTGGCCGGCCGCACGCTGGACGTGACCGGTGCGGGCTATGCGCCCGAGGGTGGGTTCCACCACGATGGCGCCGCGCTGGACGCGATGCAGGACAACGGCCTGCAGCGCCTGGCGCGTTGTGCACTGCTGTGCAACGACGCCCAGCTGCACCACACGCCGGCCGCCGGCTGGGTGCTGGCCGGCGACCCCACCGAGGGCGCGCTGATGTCGCTGGCGCGCAAGGCCGGCCTCGACCCCGCGCAGGAGGCCACGCTCACGCCGCGCCGGGACGACATCCCGTTCGAGTCCGAACACCGTTTCATGGCCACGCTGCACCACGACCACACCGGGCGCGTGTTCGTGTTGCTCAAGGGCGCGCCCGAGCGCGTGCTCTCGCTGTGTGTGAACGACACCGGGGGTGGTCCGCTGGACAGCGCCGCCTGGCAGGCACGCATGGACGGGGCCGCGGCCGAAGGCCAGCGGGTGCTGGCGCTGGCCGAGTGCGACCTGCCGGCGGGCACGGTGTCCTTGACCATGGGCGACATCACCCCACGATTCACCTTGCTCGGGCTGGTGGGTCTGATGGACCCGCCGCGCGCCGAGGCCGTGGATGCGGTGGCCGAGTGTCGGCGCGCCGGCATCCGCGTGGTGATGATCACCGGCGACCACGCAGTGACGGCCGCGGCGATCGGCCGTGCGATCGGCCTGCGCGATGGCCAGCCGCTGAGCGGCGCCGAGATCGACCGGCTCGGTGACGACGCATTGAAAGAACGGCTCGCGCAGACCGACGTGGTCGCGCGCGCCAGTCCCGAGCACAAGCTGCGCCTGGTGGCCACGCTGCAGGCGCAGGGCCAGCTGGTGGCCATGACCGGCGACGGGGTGAACGACGCGCCCGCACTCAAGGCCGCCGACATCGGCGTGGCCATGGGCCAGCGCGGCACCGACGCGGCGCGCGAGGCGGCCGACCTGGTGCTCACCGACGACAACTTCGCCACCATCGCCGCCGCCGTGCGCGAAGGCCGCACCGTGTTCGACAACATCAAGAAGTCGCTGCTGTTCGTGCTGCCCACCAACGGCGGCGAGGCCGGGCTGATCCTGGCCGCGGTGTTCGCGGGCCTGGCCATGCCGGTCACGGCCGCGCAGATCCTGTGGATCAACATGGTGACCAGCATCACGCTGGACATCTCGCTGGCCTTCGAGCCGGCCGAGCGCGGCGTGATGCGACGCCCGCCGCGACCGGCGAACGAGCCCCTCATCACGCGCTGGATGCTCACGCGCGTGGTGTTCGTGAGCCTGCTGCTGATGGGCGCCTCGTTCCTTGTCTTCAACTGGCAGCTGGCGCGCGGTGGCAGTCTCGAGATGGCGCGCACCACCGTCATCAACCTGATGGTGGTGGGCGAAATCTTCTACCTCTTCAATGTGCGGCATTTCACCGCCAGCGCCTTGACGTGGGAGACCTTGCTGGGCAACCCGGTGGCGGTGTGGACCGGCGTGGTCACGCTGGTGCTCCAGCTGCTGCTGACCTACGCGCCGCCGATGCAGCAGCTGTTCGGCACCGCCGCGCTGGATGCGCCGACCTGGGGCGTCATCGTCGCGCTGGCGGCGGGCCTGTTCGTGGCGGTGGAGGCCGAGAAGGCGTGGCTGCGGTACCGCGGTGTGCACCGCATCTGAATGGCGGTGCCGGTCACTTGAAACGCTGCCAGCCCCAGCCGATGCGCAACGCCGTGGTGATGGCGCACAGCGCCGCAAAGCCGTAGGCGATGGGCGCGAACCACTGTGGCCACAGGCACATGGCGACAAACGCCGCGATGGTCTCGGTGGCTTCGGTCAGTCCACCCAGAAAGTAGAAACTCTTGTCGGGCAGGGCGGTGGATGTCAGGCCGCGCTGGGCGGCCACGATGGCAAACGCCAGGAAGCTGCTGGCCGTGCCCATGAAACTGGCCAGCAGCACGGCGGCCGGCAGCGCGTTCTGCGCCGGGTCGACCACGGCAAACGCCAGCGGGATGGCCGCGTAGAACAGAAAGTCCAGCGTGATGTCGAGAAAGCCGCCCCGGTCGGTGGGCTGGGTCAGTCGGGCGACCGCGCCGTCCAGGCCGTCCATGAGTCGCGAGAGCAGCAACAACACCAGGCCGGCCATGAAGTGCTGGAACACGATGGCCGCGGCTGCGGCCATGCCGATCGCGAAGCCGATGAAGGTGAGCGCGTCGGCGCCGATGCCCACACGCACCAGGGTGTGGGCCACGCGGGTGAGCACCGGCTTCAAGACCCGTTGAATGGCGCTATCCAGCACGGCCGAGCTCCACCACCAGTGCCGGGTCGGCCACGTCGGCCGCATCGTGCGTCACCAGCACGGCGGGCACGCCGCTGTCGCGCAGGTGCTCGAACACGAAGGCGCGGAACTGGTCACGCAGCGCGGCGTCGAGTTTGGAGAAGGGCTCGTCAAGCAGCAAGGCCTTGGGGCGTGCGAGCAGGGCGCGCATGAGCGCCACACGGGCGCGCTGACCGCCCGACAGCGTGGCCGGGTCGCGCGCGCCGAAGCCGGCCAGGCCCGCTTCGTCCAGCGCTTGCGCCACCGCCGCCAGCCGCTCGCGCTTCGGGCCGGCGGGCACGGCGAACAGCAGGTTCTCGGCCACCGTCATGTGGGCGAACAGCAGGTCGTCCTGGAACAGCAGGCCGATGCCGCGCTGCGCGGTGGGCTGCTTTGTGAGGTCGCGCCCGTCCAGCGTCACCGTGCCTTCGAACTGCAGGGCCTCGCTGCCTTCGGTCACGCTGTGCAGCGTGCCGGCGATGGCCGCAAGCACCGAGCTTTTGCCGCTGCCGCTGGGCCCCATCAGCGTGAGGGTGTGACCCGCAGCGACGTCGAAGCGCAGGTCTTGCACCAGCGTGTGGTCGCGGGTGGCGAGGCGGTGGATGTGAACGGCGAGCGTCATGCAACAGGGTGGGTGAATCGGCGGGGGCGGCCCAGCCAGGCGGCCAGTGCGAAGGCCAGCATCGGCAAGGCCAGCTGCAGGCCGGCGTAGGCGCTGGTGAGCGAACGCTGGCCACCGGACGCCAGTGTGACGGCTTCGGTGGTCACGCTGGCGAAACGACCGGCACCCACGTAGAGCGTGGGCAGGTACTGCGCCACGCTCACCGCAAACCCGACGGCGGCGGCCGAGGCCAGCGCGCGTTTGAGCAGCGGCCATTTCACGCGCAGCAAGAACGCCCAGCCCGAGCGGCCCAGGCTCGCGTTGAGCTGGGCGTAGCGCGGGTCGAAGCCGAGGTAGGCGGGGCTGAGTGCGAGCAACACATAGGGCAGCACCATGAGCGTGTGCGCGATCAAGAGACCGCTGGCCTGGCCTTCCAGCCGCAGCTGCAGGCCCACGCCATACAGGCCCACCACCCACAACACGGCGGGCAGCACCAGCGGCAGGTACAGCAGTGGGCGCAGGGCGTCGTCCCAGCGGCGCGGCGCGAGTTCGAGCCAGGCCACGCTCCACAGCAGCGCCACCGCGCTGCTGCCCGCTGCCAGCCACAGCGTGGTGAGCACGGTGCCGCTGCTCTGCATCACCTGCGCCCAGGCAGCGTTGGTGAACGACTGCGGCCACACGGCGGGAAACGCCCACACACCGCTGACGCTGCCCACGGCGAGCGCCAGCAGCACGGCGGCGTACACACCCACCAGCAGCCACAGGCCGATGTCAGTGCCCGGTGTGCGTGCGGTCGAGCCGCGAACGCCATGGCCATGCGCCAGCGCCTGGCGTTGCAGGCGCTGCGCACCCAGCCAGAACGCGCTGCAGGCCAGCACCATGAGCGCCAGCAACACACCTGCGGCCGCGCCTTGGGTGTAGGTGGCCGGGTCGGCGTCCTGCAGCCACTGCCAGGCCAGCACGGCGAGCGTGGGCGGGGAGGCCGGGCCGATGACGAGGGCCATGTCCACCACCGTGAGCCCATAAGCCAATACCGCCAGCAGCGGCCAGCGCAGGCGGGTGGCGAGCTGCGGCCACAGCACCAGCCAGAAAGCGCGGCGCGGCGCGTAGCCCAGGGTTTGAGCGAGGGCATGTTCGGCGCGCCAGCGCTGGCGCACGTCGTCGCGCTGCAGCTGGGTGGCGGCGGTCCAGAGCAGGAACGGGATCTCCTTGATCACGAGGGCTGCGATCAGGCCCAGGCCCCAGGGGTCTTGTGTGGTGGGCCAGGGCGGCGGGCTGTCAAACCCGGTGAGCCAGGGCGACAGCGCGCGCAGCAGCCAGCCGCTGGGCGCGAGCAGAAACAGGAAGCCGATGGCCAGCGCGGCGTGGGGTGTGGCCAGCATCACCGGCAGGCCGCGCAGCAGGCGTGCCAGGCGCTGGCGCACGAAGCCGCGCGCCAGCAGCGCGGCCGCGCCCCACCAGGCCAGCAGCGTGGAGGCCAGGCCGGTCCACAGGGTGAGCAGCGCGGCGTGGACCAGCGCCGGGTCTTGCGCGAGTGAGCGCCAGGCCGCGGAGTGGCTGCCGGTCCTGAGCGCTTCGAGCGCGGTCCACAGCAACGGCACGGCGGCCAGCGCCAGCAGGGCGCCTGCACCCAGGCGCCGAAACGAGGCGTGGGACAACAAGCGCATCACACGCCGTAGCGGCGCGCCCACTCCTTCTCCAGCGGATCGACCCACGAGGCGTGGGGTTCGGGCAGCGTGGGCGCGCCCTTGGCCACCAGGCCGGGCTGGTTGCCGGTCTGGAACAGTGCACGGTCGGCGGCCGGGAGGCGGGCCACGTCGAGCACGGTCGGGTCGCCCCAGTGCGCGATGTCGGCCTTGCGCGCCTGGGCGGCGGGTGAGAGCAGGAAGTTGGCCACCACCTGTGCGCCGGCTTTGGCGCGCGCGTTGTACGGAATGGCCACGAAGTGCGTGTTGCCGATCGTGCCCTTCTCGAACTGCCAGCTCACCACCGAGGTGGGCAGGCGTTTTGCGGCGATCTCGTTGGCGGCTTCGTTGGGGTTGAACGTGATGGCCAGCAGCAGTTCACCGTCGGCCATCATCTGGCGCACGGCGGCCGCGTTCTGCGGAAACTGTTTGCCCGCGCGCCACAGGTGCGGGCGCAGCGCGTCAAGAAATGGCCAGAGTGCGGCGGTCTGCGTGGCGAAGGCGGCGTCGGTCACGGGCTGTGCCAGCGCCTTGGCATCGGGCGCGAACTCCACCAGCGCCTGCTTGATGAAGGTGGTGCCGTGAAAGTCGGGCAGGCGTGGGTGGGTGATGCGCCCGGGCTGGGCGCGCGCCAGCGTCAGCAGGGCCTGCATGCTCTGCGGCTGCTGCGGCAGGCGCTTGCTGTCGGCGAACAAGGTGAACTGCGCCATGCCCCAGGGCGACTCCATGCCGTCGGTGGGCACGGAGAAGTCGTTGAGTGTGGTGGGCTTGCCGGCCACGTCGACCAGCTTGAAGTGGGGCAGGGTTTCGGCCCACGGGCCGAACAGCAGGCCTTCGCGTTTCATGGCGGCGAAGTTCTCGCCGTTGATCCACACCAGGTCCACCGTGCCCTCGCTCGCCGTTCGGCCTGCGGCCTTTTCGGCGCGCACGCGTTTGACCACGTCGGCCGTGTCGGTGATCTTCACGTGCTGCAGCTTCACACCATGAGAAGTTTGCACCTGCTGCGCCACCCACTGCAGGTAGGCGTTGGTCTGTTCGCTGCCGGCCCAGGCGTTCCAGAACACGGTCTGGCCGCGCGCGGCCTGTTCGATGGCAGGCCAGGTCGACTGGGCCCAAGCGGGCGACAGAGACGCTGCGCCGGCGGCGAGCAGCAGTTGGCGGCGTGACAGGTGGGCGGTGGGGTGCTGGGGCAAGGTGTTGTCTCCGTGGGATTCGATGGTTTTCGATGGACCGGGAGGAGCTTAGTTCAAGGCCATGCCCGTTGCCGCCGTGCGGTTGAGGCGAGGCTGGATCCACAGGCCGTCCACCGACCATTTGCCGACACCGTAGATCGCCAGCGCCGCCAGCAGCACACCCCAGGTGATGTGTTGCTGCAGCGCGGCGGGTGCGATCTCGGCCAGGCTGACCACCGCCACCACATTCACCACCGACAGCCCGAGCGCCGAAAAGCGCCCCGCCAGGCCGAGCAGCAAGAGCACCGGCAAGACCAGTTCACCCGCCGTGCCCGAGATGGCCGCGAGCTGCGGTGACAGCAGCGGCACCTTGTATTCCTCGGTGAACAGCAGCAGGGTCGTCTCCCAGTCGCGGATCTTGGTCAGGCCCGAGAGGAAAAACACCTGGGCCAGGTAGACGCGCGCCGCGAGCGCGGCCAGCGGTTGCGCCGCGTTGAGCGCCTGTGTGACGAGAGACCAGAGTTCGTGGCCGCGCTGCAGCAGGGTGGGTGTGCTCATGGGTTGTCCTCCGTGTGTGGGGTGTTCAGGGTTTGGGGTGATGTGTTGGCCACGCCGAGCACCAGGCCGCTGTGCACGGCCTGGGTGAGCCAGTCGGAGAAGTCGAAGTCGGCCGGGACCTGGCCCAGCGCGTCGGTCAGGGCCGCGCCGCGCAGCAGCGCCGGCAGCAGGCCGAGCGCGTTGGCGGGACAGGCCGCCACACACGGACGCCATCCCTGGCGCCAGACCACGGCGGTCTCGCCCACGCGGTCGCGCACGCGCTGGCCCGCCTCGGCCAGGGTGGGCTCACCGGTGGTGTGCGCGGTGACCAGGCTGACCACCGGCCAGGCGCTGGGGATGAGGGCCGTGCCGGGTGCAAGGCGCAGCGTGAGGGATTCCGGGTCTTCGCTGGACAGGCGCGCGAAGCTGGCCATGTCGGGCTCTGCATCGGGCGCGCCCGCAGCGCGGTGCAGCGCCCACTCCACCTGCGCCACGTCGGGCAGGTAGGGCACCTCCGCAAGCTGTTCGCTGTTGGCGAGAAAGACGGGCAGGGCATCACCCCACTGCGCCAGATCGCCGCAGCGCGGAGGTTCGCTGTGCCAGAGGTCGCGCGCCAGGGCGTTGAAGTTGTCGCGCCCGATCAGTTGCGCGATCACCGGGTAGGCGGCCATCAAGCTGCGTTCGGCGAGCGCGTGGCCGTTGGCCTGGTAGGCCATGAAGCCGCGAGACGCGTGCGTTTCAAGTCGCGTGTGCAGGTGGTGCGGGGCGCCGGTGGCCCGTGGGCTCCCGGGCCGCGCGAACAGCGCGTCGAGCAGGCTCTGCTGTTGAAGCATCAGGGTGTTCATGCGGCCACCGTGTCCAGCGCGCGGCTGGTGTGTTCGCGAGCCGTGGCCGCCTCGTCGAGCAGCACCTGCAGGTCGGGCACATCGGTGTCCCACTCGATCAGCGTGGGCACGGCGCCAAAGCGCTCCAGCGCGTGGCGGTACAGCGACCACACCGCGGGCACCACGCGGCTGCCGTGATCGTCGATCACGATGTCGCCACAGTCCACGTGGCCGGCCAGGTGCAGCTCGGCCACAGCGTCTGGCTCGAGGGCTTCGAGCCAGTCGCGGCAAGCGGCCAAAGGCTCTCGCAACGAGCCCTGAAGCCGGTCGTTGAGGCCGTTCACATAGATGTTGTTCACATCCACCAGCAGATGGCAGCCGGTGCGCCGGGCCAGCTGGTTGAGGAACTCGGGCTCGCCCATTTCGTTCGCTTGCCAGCGCAGGTAGGCCGACAGGTTTTCCACCGCGATCGGGCGCTGCAGGTGGTCTTGCACGCGCTGCACGTTGGCGCACATCGCGTCCAGCGCCTCGCGGGTGAAGGGGGTGGGCAGGAGGTCGGAGGCGTGCACCGCGTGCCCGGGTCGGGAGGACAGGCTGCCGCGCGCAAAGCAGGCGTGGTCGCTCACGCGCACCGGCTCGATCTCGGCCACCAGGGCCGCAAGCCGATCAAGGTGTGCCTCGTCGATGCCGGTGGCCGAGCCCAGCGACAGGCCCACGCCGTGCAGGCTCACGGGATAGTGCTCACGCCCCTGGCGCAGCACCGCACGGGCGGCGCCGCCGGGCGCAAAGAAGTTCTCGGAGTGGACTTCGATGAAATCCAGGGCCGGCTGCCGCTGCAGCAGCTCGGCGTGATGGGGGTGCCGCCAGCCGATGCCCACGGGTGCGACCTTGTGGGTCTGCAGGAAGGGGTCGGCGGCGGTCATGGTTGGCCTTGAGAGAGGTGGGGAGATCAGGACTTCTTCATGTCCATCTTGGCCTTGTCCAGACCAATGCCACCCATCTGTTGGCAGGTGCCGGCGGGCACGTACTTCCATTCGCCTTTGTCGTTGTCGACCTTGGACTGGCCTGCGCACGAGTGGGTGCCGGCGATGTTGGCGCAGTCGTTCTGACCGGCCTTGGCGATGCCGAAGCACTTCTCCTTGGCGGCGTTCTGCGCAAAGGCAGGTGACGAGAGCAGGGCCAGCGACATCAGGGAAGTGGCGGCGGCGGCAATCATGGTGCGTTGGTTCATGGGAGGCTCCTGAAAGGATGGAAGAGTTGAAGAACAACCCACTGGTTCGGCTGTCGAGGCACACCACCAGCGGGTTGGGGATTGGTCTGCCGGTGAAGGGCTTTCTTACGCCGCCCAGAAAAATTTCTTCAAAGCAGGTCGGCGATGCGGTCCCAGGCCTCGGGCGGAATGCGGCCGTGGTACTGCTCCACGAGCTGCCCGCTCTTGTCGAGCAAAAAGGCCGCGGGCAACTGGCCGGTGGGGCCGAAGCTGTCGCGGTACTGCGGCTCACCGGTCCAGAGCGTGGTGAAGCGCTGGTTGGCCGGCACGGTGGCGTTGACCAGTTGCTGGTAACTCACTGCGTTGCTTCGCAAGCGGTCGGTGCTCACGCTGACCAGCTCGAAGGGTTGGCCCGCCCAACCTTTGACGTTGGCGCGCAGCTCGGGCATCTTGTCGCGGCAGACAGCACAGTCGGTGGACCAGAAGACCACCATGACCACCCTGCCGCGCAAGGATTGCAGGTCGAAGGACTTGCCCTCGAGCGTGTTGCCGCGCAATTGCTGGGGTGTGCTGGTGATCGTTTGCGCCAGCGTGGCTGGCGCAAAGAGGGCGGTGGCGATGGTCAGGGCGATGAGGCGTGCGTTGAAATGTGCAGGTAACAGTGACATGGAAACCTCCTGGGTGGTCTTCAGTCGGCATGTCCGCCGTTTCATTACACTCAGCCCCCATGCCGCAGCCCAACTCCCCGTCGTTCGAGCAACAAGTCGCCGATCTGCGTGTGTATTTGCTCAAATTCGCGCGCCTGCAGCTGCGCAACGACGCCTGGGCCGAGGACGCGGTGTCCGAAACCATGCTGGCCGCCATTGCGCGACCGCAAGGCTTCGAGCAGCGTTCCCAGCTCAAGACCTGGCTGGTCGGGATCCTCAAGCACAAGATCATCGACGCGATGCGGCAGAACAGCCGCGAGGTGTGCCTGTCCAGCGACAGTGACGACGAGGGCGCCGATCCGCTGGAGCACATGGCTTTCAAGGCCGATGGACATTACGCCGAGAAACCCGCCGAGTGGGGCAACCCGGAGCAGGACCTGAGCAGCCGGCAGTTTTTCGAGGTGCTGGAAGCCTGCACCGACAAGCTGCCCCCGGTGCAGGGGCGTCTGTTCCTGATGCGCGAGTGGCTGGAGCTCTCCAGCGAGGACATCTGTAAGGAACTGTCGCTGACTCCGACCAATCTGTACGTTCAACTGCACCGGGCCCGGCTGCGGTTGAGAGAATGTCTTGAACTCAACTGGTTTGCCCGCCCCAACACGCCATGAAGCCGATTTATCCGCTGCGCCGCACCTGCAAGGAGGTCTCCGCGCTGCTCATCGCGCGCGAAGACCGCGCCCTGCCGCTGGTGGAGCGCATGGCCCTGCGGCTGCACATGGCCATGTGCCAGGCCTGTCCGCGTTTCGAGCGCCAGTTGCTCACCATGCGCAACGCCATGGGTCAGTGGCGCAACTACTCCGACAACGAGAGCTGAGCGCTCAGGACAACAGCGCTTGCGCAAACTCGCGCGCGTTGAAGGTTTCCAGGTCTTCCAGCTTTTCACCCACGCCGATGAAATAGATCGGCACCGGCTTTTCGCGCGCGATTGCGCAGATCACACCACCCTTGGCCGTGCCGTCGAGCTTGGTGATGATGAGACCCGTGAGCCCCAGGGTCTCGTCGAAGGCCTTCACCTGCATCAAGGCGTTCTGCCCGGTGTTGCCGTCGATCACCAGCAGCACTTCATGCGGTGAGGTTGGATCGGCCTTCTGCACCACGCGCTTGATCTTGCGCAGCTCTTCCATCAGGTGCAGCTGGGTCGGCAGGCGCCCGGCGGTGTCGACCAGCACCACGTCGCGTCCACGCGCGCGCCCGGCGGTCACCGCGTCAAAGCTCACCGCAGCCGGGTCGCCGCCTTGTTGCGTGATGATCTCCACCGTGTTCCGGTCGGCCCACACCGCGAGCTGCTCGCGCGCGGCAGCGCGAAAGGTGTCGGCCGCGGCCAGCAGCACGGTGGCGCCGCCCTGCGCCAGGTGCCGCGTGAGCTTGCCGATGGAGGTGGTCTTGCCCGCGCCATTCACGCCGGCGACCATGATCACGGTGGGTTTGTGTTCACCGATCACCAGCGGCTTTTGCAGCGGCATCAAGAGAGCGGTGATGGCATCGGCCAACAGGCCTTTGACCGCGGCGGGGTCGGTGGTCTTGCTTTCCTTCACCCGACGTTTCAGGTCCGCCAGCAGGTGGGTGGTGGCTTTCATGCCGGTGTCGGCCATCAGCAGCGCGGCTTCAAGTTCTTCGTACAGCGCGTCATCGATCTGTGTGCCGGTGAAGACCGTGGTGATGCTCGATCCGGTCTTGCGCAGGCCGTTCTTGAGCTTGTCCAGCCAGCCCTGGCGCACGGGTGCGGCGACAGGTGGCGGGGGGGGCGGTTCGACGGGGGTAGCCACCACAGGCGTGACTGTGGCGGGCGTGGGAATCGCCGGTGAGGGCTCGGTGGGGGCTTTTTTGCGAAAGAACGAGAACATTTGTCCATCTCTAGAATCCATTGCATTCTATGAAACGCACTCTGAACCTGCCGGACGGGCGCCGCGCCGCACTGTCCATCGCACTGGCTTTCGCGGCCTTCGGGTCGTCGGCACAGTCTTCAAGCCCGACTTCCGCCAACCCGGTGGCCCAGAGCTTCACGCTCTCCAACGGCATGACGCTGATCGTGCGGCCCGACCGGCGCGCTCCCACCGTGGCCCACATGCTGTGGGTGCGGGTGGGCTCCATCGACGAGGTGGACGGCACCTCGGGCGTGGCCCATGTGCTCGAACACATGATGTTCAAGGGCACTCCCGACCTCAAACCGGGTGAGTTCTCGCGCCGCATCGCGGCCCTGGGCGGGCGCGACAACGCCTTCACCAGCCGCGACGCCACGGCCTACCACCAGCAGGTGCCGGCGCAGGCGCTGGAGTCCGTGATGAAGCTGGAGGCCGATCGTTTTGCCAACAACCGGTGGAGCGACGACGAGTTCAAGCGCGAGATCGAGGTGGTGAAGGAAGAGCGCCGCCAGCGCACCGAAGAGTCGCCGCGCGCGCGCATGTTCGAAGCCATGAACGCCATGGTCTACCAGGCCAGCCCGTACCGTCGGCCCATCATCGGCTGGATGAGCGACATCGAGGCCATGACGCCCAACGATGCGCGCGAGTTCCACCAGCGCTGGTACACGCCAGCCAACGCTGCCGTGGTGATCGCGGGCGACGTGGACGTGGCGCAGACCCGTGCGCTGGCCGAGAAACATTTCGGTCCCATTCCTGCCCGCGCGCTGCCCGCGCGCAAGCCGCGCGAGGAACCGCCGCAGTCGGGTCCGCGCCGCATGGAGTACCGCGCCGTGGCCGACCAGTCGCTGGTGGCGCTGAGCTACAAGGTGCCGCGCTGGAGCGGCGCCGCCGAAGAAAGCAAGTCCAGCCAGGACGCGTTGGCCTTGACGGTCTTGTCGGCCGTGCTCGACGGGTACAACGGCGCCCGGCTCGACCGCGCACTGGTGCAAGGCCAGGGGACCGGGGGCAAACGCATCGCCGACAGCGCAGGCGCTTCCTACGGTTTGATGGGGCGCGGTCCCCAACTCTTCTCGCTGAGCGCGGTGCCGGCGCGTGGCGTCACACCGGAGATGGCCGCCGCAGCGCTCAAGTCCGAGGTGGAGCGCATTGCGCGCGAGGGCATCAGCGAAGCCGAGCTGCGCCGTGTCAAGACGCAGTGGACGGCGGGCGAGGTCTACAAACTTGATTCGGTGTTCAACCAGGCGCAGGAACTCGGCAGCTACTGGGCCAACGGCCTGGACATCCACACCGGGGACCGCCTGATGAACCGCCTGAAGGCGGTGACGGCTGCGCAGGTGCAGTCGGTCGCGCAACGCTACTTCTCCGATCAGCAGCTCACCACCGCGGTGCTGGTGCCCGAGGGGGGGCAGAAATGAAGGCCATTCTGAAAACACTGTTCCGCACCACCGCTGTGCTGGCTGTCCTGCTCGCCGGCGTGTTCAACACCGCGCAGGCGGCCATTCCCATCGAGCACTGGACGCACAGCAGCGGCGCGCGCGTGTACCTCGTCGCCAGCCCGTCCATCCCCATGCTGGACGTTCAGCTCGACTTCGACGGTGGCAGCCGGCGCGACCCGGCGGCGCAGGCCGGTCTGGCCAGCGCAACGGCGGGTTTGCTTTCGGGCGGCGTTGCCGCGCAGCCGGGCCTGCCCGCGCTGGACGAAAACCAGCTCAGCGAAGCCTGGGTGGATCTCGGGGCGCAGTTCGGGGCTCAGGCCAGCGCCGACCGCTTCACGCTGTCGCTTCGCACGCTGACCGAGCCTGATTTGCTGCAGCGCGCCGTGGCCTTGGCCGCCCGCCAGATTGCGGCACCGGCCTGGCCACAAGCGGTGTGGCAACGCGACCGCGAGCGTGTGCTGGCCTCGCTCAAGGAAGCCGAAAACCGGCCGGGCACGCAGGCCGGCCGCGCGTTTGCGCGCGCTGTCTACGGACCGCACCCCTATGGCTACCAACCCGACGCTGCCACCTTCAACGCGATCAGCGTGGCCGACATGCAGGCCTTCTACCGCCGACACGTGGTCACCTGCCGCGCGCAGGTGACGCTGGTGGGCGCGATCGACCGCGCACAGGCCGACGCCATCGTGGGTCGGTTCATGGCACCGCTGAAAGCGCACGGCTGCGAGCCTTTGCCGGCTGTGCCGCAGGTGCAGGCGCTGGAGCGCGCGATCGACGAGCGTCTGCCGTTCGCCGCCGCCCAAGCCCAGGTGTCGATCGGCCAGCCCGGCATTGCGCGCAACGACCCCGACTTCTTTCCGCTCTTCGTGGGCAACTACATCCTCGGCGGCGGTGGTTTTGTTTCGAGACTGACCACCGAAGTGCGTGAGAAGCGTGGCCTGAGCTACAGCGTGTTCAGCTACTTCGCGCCGGGCCGACATGCCGGGGCCTTCCAGATCGGCCTGACCACGCGTCCCGACCAGGCCGCCCAGGCCGTGGAGGTGTCGCGCAACGTGGTGAAGCAGTTCGTGGAGCAGGGCCCCACCGAGGCCGAGCTGGTGGCGGCCAAGGCGTTTCTGGTGAACGGCTTTTCACTGCGTATCGACAGCAACCGCAAGTTGCTCGACAACGTGGCCAACATCGGCTGGAACGGCCTGCCGCTGGATTACCTGGACACTTGGACCCAGCAGGTGGAGCGCGTGAGCGTGGCCGACATCCGCCGTGCGTTTGCTCGCGTGCTGCAGCCGGACCGCATGGTGACGGTGGTTGTTGGAGCCCAGCCCTGAACGCGATGCGCGTTCGGGTCGCGTAAGCTCGGCGGCATGAAAAAACCTCCCGTTTCCGCCGCACGCGCTGCGGCCAGCGCCCCGCACGAAATCCGCATCATCGGCGGTCTCTGGAAACGCACGCTGCTGCCTGTGGCCGACCGGCCAGGTCTGCGTCCCACGCCCTCGCGTGTGCGCGAGACCCTGTTCAACTGGCTGGGGCAGGACCTCACCGGCCTGCGCTGCGTGGACGCCTTTGCCGGCACCGGTGCGCTGGGCCTCGAAGCCGCTTCGCGCGGCGCGGTGGAGGTGGTGCTGGTCGAACAGGACAGCGCCTTGCTTGCCAACCTCAGCCGCACCGTGACCAAACTCAAGGCCACCGCCGTGCGCGTGGAGCGCGGTGACGGTGTGGCCGCGCTGCGCCAGCGCGCCGGGCAGGGCTTTGACGTGGTGTTTCTCGATCCACCGTTCGCCGATGCGCAGAACGAAACCCTGGTGCTTTCTGCGCTGACGGCTGCGCGTCAGGCCATCGGTGTTGATGGCCTCGTGTACCTGGAGGCGCCACGCCCCTGGCTCGACGATGAGCTGGCGATGCTGGGTCTGCAGTTGCACCGACAGGGCAAGGCGGGCGCGGTGGCCTTTCACCTGTTGCGGCCTTTGCCCGCGCAGTGAGCGGGCACTGACAGCCCCGCGCGCATAATTCCGGCCATGCCTTCCGACCTTTCTCCGTCCTCAAAACAGCCCCGTGTGGCGGTGTACAGCGGCACCTTCGACCCGCTCACGCTGGGCCACGAAGACGTGGCGCGCCGCGCTGCGTTGCTGTTTGACGAGGTGATCATCGCGGTCGCCATCGCCCACCACAAGAAGACCCGCTTCGCCTTGCAACAGCGGCTGGACATGGCGGCCGAGGCCGCGTCTCGCATGCCCGGGCAGATGCGTGTGCTGCCGTTCGACGGTCTCATCATGGATTTCTGCCGCGAGCAAGGCGCGTGTGCCGTGGTGCGCGGCATCCGCAACCTGACCGACTTCGACTACGAGGCCCAGATGGCCGCGATGAACCGCAAACTCAACCCGGCGGTGGAGACGGTGTTCCTGTTGCCGCAGGCCGAGCTGCAGTGCATCTCCAGCACGCTGGTGCGCGAGATTTCGCAACTGGGTGGCGATGTGTCCCAGATGGTGAACGCCCACGTGGGCGCGAACCTCAAACCGGCTCCGCTGCAAGCCTGAACAGGGAGCGACCGCCATGGCCCTGCTGATCACCGACGAATGCATCAACTGCGATGTGTGCGAGCCCGAGTGCCCGAACCAGGCGATTTACATGGGCGAGGAGATCTACGAGATCGATCCGTCGCGCTGCACCGAGTGTGTGGGCCATTTTGACGAGCCACAGTGTGTGCAGGTCTGCCCGGTGAGTTGCATCCCCATCCACCCCGACCACATCGAGTCGCGCGAAACGCTTTGGCAGAAGTACCAGCGTCTGCAAAAAGCCGGTCAGCCCTTGTCGGCCGCAGGTGACGTGCCTTCGCCCGCTGCGCCTTCAACGGGCACCTGATCGGCCTTGGCCGGGCGAGGCGGTTTGGCCCTCGGTGGCTTGCTGGTGTGGATGAGCGCGGTGGCCTTGTCCATTTCCCCGGCGATCAAATGCGGCAAGGCCTTGAGGCTGCGATCCAGCGCCTGGGCAATCGCAATGCGGTCGTCGGGTGAAGGCTTCTTCAGCACCCAGTTGGCCACTTCGTTCTTGTTGCCCGGGTGGCCAATGCCCACGCGCAGGCGCCAGTAGTCGGCGCTGCCCAGCTGGGCGTGGATGTCGCGCAGTCCGTTGTGGCCCGCGTGACCACCACCCTTCTTGAGCTTCACTTCACCGGGTGGCAGGTCCAGCTCGTCGTGCACCACCAGCACTTCTTCAGGAGCTATCTTGAAGAAGCGCGCCACCGACGCCACCGACTTGCCCGAGAGGTTCATGAAGGTCTGCGGCTCCACCAGCCAGACGCTCTGACCCCCCACATTCGCGCGCGCCACCAGACCGAAATGTCCCCGCTCCATCTGCAGCGATGTCTTGAGCAGGCGCGCCGCTTCATCCACCCACCAGAAGCCGGCGTTGTGACGGGTGTGTTCGTAATCCGGGCCCGGGTTGCCCAGGCCGGCGATGAGTTTGATCATGGGGTGGGATTATCGGCAGGTATCCTGGGCACCAAGCAAAACGGCCCGCCAAGGCGGGCCGTTTCAAGGCAGTCATCGGTCCGAAGACAGATTACTTCTTCTTGCCCTTGGCGCCTTTTTTGTCGTCGACGGGAGCGGCCACAACAGCCACCACGACGTCTTCAACCGGCTCCACCACAGTGGCGATGGTCAGGTTCTTGCGGCCATGCATCACGAGCTTGATGCCCTTGGGCAGCTTGATGTCGCCGGTGTGGACCGTGCCGCCCTTGACGACTTCGCCCAGGTCGATGGTGATGTTCTCGGGCAGCTGGGTGGCCAGGCACTCGATTTCGATCTCGGTCATCACGTGGTTGATCACGCACTTGTCGGTCTTGACCGCAGGCGAGTTCTCTTCGTTGATGAAGTGCAGGGGCACTTTCTTGTGCAGGCGGGTCTTGTCGTTCACACGCTGAAAGTCCACGTGCAGCACGAGCGGCTTGTACGGGTGGTACTGCACATCGCGCAGCAGCACTTTTTGCACCGAGCCGGCCACGTCCATCTCAAGGATGGAAGAGTGGAACGCTTCCTTCTTCAGGGCGTGCCACAGGGCGTTGTGATCGAGTTCGATCGTGGCGGCGGGTGTTTCACCACCAAAGACGATACCGGGCGTGCGGCCGGTGTTGCGGAGACGGCGGCTCGCACCCGTACCCTGCTTGGCGCGCTCAAAAGCGACGAATTGCATGACTTACTCCTGTGGAGGGGTTCCGCGACCAGAACACCTCTGTTTCAAAAGAGCGACCCCCACCATGGAGGTCACCCGCTTTTGCTGCCTTCAGAACCTCTTAGAAGAGGTTGTCCTGATCGGCAAACAAACTCATCACCGACTCACCCGAAGCAATGCGCGCGATGGTTTCGGCCATCAGCGGTGCCACGGAGAGTTGGCGGATCTTGGCGCAGGCCTGGGCGGCTTGCGACAGGGGAATGGTGTTGGTGACCACCACCTCGTCGAGGGCGTTGCCCTTGGCGATGCGTTCGATGGCCGGGCCCGAAAAGATCGGGTGCGTGCAGTAAGCGTAAACGTGTTTGGCACCGCGCTCCTTGAGCACCTCGGCGGCTTTGACCAGCGTGCCGGCGGTGTCGATCATGTCGTCCATGATCACGCAGTTGCGCCCGTCGATGTCGCCGATCACGTGCATCACTTCCGACACGTTGGCCTTGGGTCGACGCTTGTCGATGATGGCCATGTCGCAATTGAGCTGCTTGGCCAGCGCGCGGGCGCGCACCACGCCGCCCACGTCGGGCGAGACCACCAGCAGGTCCGGGTAGTTTTTCTGACGCAGGTCGCCCAACAGCACGGGCGAGGCGTAGATGTTGTCCACCGGGATGTCGAAGAAGCCCTGGATCTGGTCGGCGTGCAGGTCCATGGTGAGCACGCGGTTCACGCCCACGGCGGTCAGCATGTTGGCCACAACCTTGGCCGAAATCGGCACGCGGCCGGAGCGCGGACGGCGGTCCTGGCGGGCGTAGCCGAAGTAGGGGATGACGGCGGAGATGCTCACGGCCGATGCGCGCTTGAGCGCGTCCACCATGATGATGAGTTCCATCAGGTTCTCGTTGGTCGGCGAGCAGGTGGACTGGATCACGAACACGTGGCGGGCGCGAACGTTTTGTGTGATCTCGACCGTGACTTCACCGTCGGAGAAGCGCCCCACGTTGGCCGCACCGAGCTGCGTGCCCAGATGCTGTGCAATTTCCGCGGCCAACACCGGATTGGCGTTGCCGGTGAAGATCATGAAATCCGGCGGCTGAACTTGCATGGGGTTCCCAGCTGTTTGAGCGACGGCCCAAATGGATCGCCGTCAAAAAATGGCCGTTCGTGGAACGGCCGGGTGGGTACGTGATGTGATGAAAACGGGTGGCAGGGGAGGAAGGACTCGAACCCTCGCATGCTGGAATCAAAATCCAGTGCCTTTACCAACTTGGCGACTCCCCTACGCAGGAGATCTGTTCAACGTGAAGCCGGACAGATCACCGAAAAACCTTGTCGCAGGTTGCGCAACCACTGCCTGGGCTGAACGCTTGCCGATTCTAATCGGAGCACCAGTCGAGCAATGGATGGACATCCATGTTGCTGCATTCACGAACCGTCCAGTCGCTCGGGGCGGTGGTCAGTTGCATGGCTTGCGGCACTTGCGCAAACACCGCCGTTCCCGATCCGGTCATGCGCCCCTGCAAACCCTGGTCTTGCAACCATTGAATGCAGTGCCCCACATCGGGACACAGCGCCTGCGCCACGGGTTGAAGATCGTTGTGTCCGAAAGCCAGAATTTTCTGGAGTTCGATCACCCCAGTTGCCTGGGCATCTTCACGCGAGTCGTTTGCAGCAAAGCCTTGGATTGTAGCAGTTTTTGTGTCCCGTTTGAGCTCGGGCGCGCTGAAGATGCGTTGCGTGGACGCTCCGCCGGGTGGTTTGACCACCACAAAGTGCGCCGCGGCCAGTGCCACGGGCGTGAGACGCTCGCCCACGCCCTCGACCCATGCGTGGCGCCCGCCGATGAAAAACGGCACATCGGCGCCCAGCGTGAGGCCAATGGCGGAGAGCTGTGGGCGTGTCAGACCCAGACCCCAGAGGCGATTGAGTGCCAGCAGGGTGGTGGCAGCGTCCGACGAACCCCCGCCCAGACCGGCTTCCGCGGGCAGCTGCTTTTCGAGTGCGATGTGCACGCCGTGGGTGCAGCCGGTGGCAGCCTGCAGCGCACGGGCGGCGCGCACAGAGAGGTCTTCGGCCGGCAGCGGCATCTGCGCGAGGTCTTCCCGGCTGATCTGGCCGTCGGGCCGCAACTCGAAATGCAGGCGGTCGCACCAGTCGATCAGCATGAAGACGGATTGCAGCAGGTGGTAGCCGTCGTCTCGCCGCCCGGTGATGTGCAGGAACAAGTTGAGTTTGGCGGGCGCCGGGACATCGAACAGGCGACGCAATCGGGTCCCCTGCGTCATGGTTGCACGACGACCCGAAGCTCGGCCACGGGCGCGGGCGAGGTCCGGCGAGCCGTGATGCGACCTTCGGATTGGCGCGTCAGATCGGCCTGCCAGCCTGGCACATCGCCTGCCCGGCCGCGCAGCCAGCCGAAGAGGGCGGCCACCGGCACGGGCGTGCCGCTGAGCTCGGTGGTGAGTTCGTCCAGGCTGCCGCGCCGGGTGACCTGACCGCCCTGGCGCATTTCTGCGCTGCCGGGCAACCACACCACGGTGGCAAGCGACGTGCCCAATGGCGAGGTGAGCTGGAGTTCACCGGCCTCCGGTGTGCCACGCAACTCGAAGCCCGCCGAAAAGGACTGCGGCGGATCGCTCTGCACGGTCATGGCCAAACGTCCACTCCAGAGCTCTTCACCGGGCTGCATGGCGCGTTGCGGTGTGGCGCAGGCCGACAGCAAGGCCACGGTGACGAGCAGCGCAGCCCACCTCATGGTTTGACACGCAGGCGCTTGAGTGTTCCTTGCAGGGTTTCGTTGTCGGCCGACAGCATCAGACCTTCGCGCCAGATCTTGAGGGCCTGATCACGTTGTCCTTTTGACCAAAGGACTTCACCCAGGTGCGCTGCGATTTCCGGATCCGGGCGCTTCCCGTAGGCCGCCTGCAGGATCTCGAGTGCGCGCCCGGTGTTGCCGAGCCGGAATTCGACCCAACCCAGGCTGTCCTGGATGTAGGCGTCGCCGGGGGCCAACTCCACCGCCTTCTCGATCAGCCGCTTGGCTTCGGGCAGACGTTCGTTGCGATCGGCCAGCGAGTAACCCAGGGCGTTGTAGGCGTGGTGGAAGTCGGGTTTGGCCACGATCAGCGCGCGCAACAGCACTTCCATGTCGGCCGGCTTGCCCGCCTTTTCGGCCATCATGGCCTGGTCATAGCGCAGATCGGCTTCGTCAGGGAAGCGCGCAACGGCCTCGCCATAGACCTCGTAGGCTTCTTTCCACAGCTTGAAGTCGCGCAGCAGCTGCGCTTCGGCCGCCAGCTTCAGGCGCGCGTCTTCCGGGCGGCGTTCGGGCTGGCTGCGCAACAAGGCCCGTGCTTGCGGCATCTGGCCTTGCCGGGCCAACAGCGAGGCACGGCGCATTTGCGCCGCCATGATGTCGTCGGCGTTTTCAATGCGGTCCAGCCACGCGGTGGCGGCTGCGTAGTCCTGACGCTTTTCTGCGATCTGCGCCATCATCAAATAGGCTTGCGTGAGTCCGCGGGCCGAGCGTTCATCGCCCGCTGGCCGGGCCAACGCCATGTACTTCTCCAGCGACGCGGTCGCTGCGGGCAGGGCGTTTTCCTGCAGTTGCAAGGAACCGAGCAAGAGCCAGGGTTCGGCCTGGTCGGCCTGGCGCGCGGTCAGCTTTTCGAGTTGCGCGCGGGCTTCCGCGTTGCGTTGCGTATCGATCAGGATCCGTGCATAGGCCAGCGCGACGGCGGTGTCGGCGGCGGTGTTGATGTTGCTGGCTTCGAGCTGTTGACGCACGATGGGCTCGGCCTGCGTTTCTCCACGCTCCATGAGCTCCAGTGCCAGCAACGCGGGAAAGGCCGACGCCGGTTCGGCCGTGTGGCCGAGGCGGGCCGAGACCAGCGCCTCGGGCATCTGGTCTTGCGCGAGATACATGCGGCCAATCGACGTGAAGGCGGCTGCCGCGTGAGCGGGTTGTTTGAGGAAAGGGCCCAGGGCTTCACGAACCACGGCCGCTGCCTGGTTTTTGTCGGTCACGCGCGAATACGTCTGGGGGATCGCATTGATGGTGTCGTTGCGGTCAGAGGCCGTGGCCTCGTTCAGGATGGCTTGCAGCACCGGCCCGGTTTCGCCGACCCGGTTGAGGGCCAAGAGAATCTGGAGTTCGAACCGGCGGGCTTCCGCGCTGCCGGGCAGCTCGACAGTCCAGGCGCGAGCAGCCGCCAGCGCGGCATCACCTGACCGGGCTTGCAGCGCCACTTCGACAGCACGGCGGTAGAGCAGCGGATCGCGCTGTTTGCGCGCCGCATCGAGGATGAACGAGTAGCCCGTGCCGGGCTCGCCCCCGCGCACGTTGAGTTCGCCGAGCAGCAGTTGGTAAAAGAGGGGCGCGTTCAGTGCCGAGTTGACCACCGTGTCGCCAGGGCTTGCCGCAGTTGCTGGTGCGGGCGTGGGCGTGGTGGTTTGTGCCGACGCACCGAACAAACAGCCGGCCAGCGCCATGGCGAGGGCCGTGTGTCGCGCCAGCCTTGCAGGATTTCCCGGACCGACATGGGGCGGGCGAGCACGCTGGGTGGACGGGCCTTCGGCGCGGTGCAAGGTATTCATCGGGTCATGATAATGGAAGGTTTTCGGGGCGCAGGGGTCTGATCTGAAGACCGCACAAGCGTTCCGGATGCTAGGAAGAAAACACCGTCCCATGCCCGAACTCCCCGAAGTTGAAGTCACCCGGCGCAGCTTTGCCGACCGCATTGCCGGGGCTTCCATCCTGCGTTTGCAGATGGGAAAACCGCTGCGCTGGCCGTTGGGTTGTGAAGAGACTGCTTTGCAGGGTCGAACGGTGGTCTCTGTCACGCGGCGGGGAAAGTATTTGCTGATCAACCTGGACCGCGGCGTGCTCCTGGTGCATCTGGGCATGTCGGGCAGCCTGCAGTTCGACCTGGCACTGCCGCCGCGGGGTGTCCACGACCATTTCGAACTGTTGACCAGCCGGGGGACCCTTCGATTGCACGACCCCCGCCGCTTCGGTGCGGTGGTCCACGCCGACGCCCTGGACAGCGCCACCGCTGCCAAGCTGCTGGGCGGTCTGGGCGTGGAGCCGCTGGAAGGCGGGTTTGATCCTTTGGCGTTCCACCGCGCGCTGCAGTTGCGCCGTTCGGCCATCAAGCAGGTGTTGTTGTCCGGTGACATCGTGGTGGGCGTGGGAAACATCTATGCGTCCGAGGCCTTGTTCATGGCGGGTATCCGGCCCACGTTGCGCGCGGATCGCCTGACCAAGCCGCGAGCGGCGCGCCTGCACATGGCCATCGTCGAGGTACTCACACGTGCGGTCGCGCTGGGCGGCAGCACCTTGCGGGATTTCTCCAGCGCCGAGGGCCAGTCGGGCTACTTTCAGCTCGACGCTTTCGTGTACGGCCGGGAAGGGCACCCCTGCAGGGTATGTGGTACACCCGTCAAAGCCATTCGCCAAGGGCAGCGATCGACGTTTTTCTGCACCATTTGCCAGAAAAGCTGATGGCTCAAACGACCCGGCTGTCGGGCATGCGGGCCGCCCGGTATTGCGAGGGAGGCCGATGCTATATTGACCAGTGGTTACAACATCAGAGCTATGAGTTTCAATCAGGAATTTGATCAACACGGCGTGTGGCGCAAGCAGTTTGCCTTGCGGTTGCGCCTGCTTGCGGAGTGGTTGACCGACCACGACCTGATGGAGCCCGGCATTCGCGAGCGCCTCGACGGCCTGCACGCCCAGGTCAAGAACGACAAGATCATGGTGGCCTTCGTGGCCGAGTTCTCGCGCGGCAAATCGGAGCTGATCAACGCGGTGTTTTTTGCCGGTTATGGGCGCCGCATCATGCCGGCGAGCGCCGGGCGCACCACGATGTGTCCCACCGAGCTGGGCTACGACGCGGAAGTGCCACCGTGCCTTCGCCTCTTGCCCATTGAAACCCGTTTGCAACCCCTGTCGCTGCTCGATTGGCGCAATGCCCCTGACAAATGGGAGCGGGTTGACCTGGACGTGAACGACCCCAAGCAATTGGCGCGTGCCATTCAAAAGGTGGCCGAGGTTCGGCGGGTCACGCTGGACGAAGCGCGGGGTCTGGGTTTCTGGAGCGATGAATCGCCCGAAGACAACCCGCTCACCGGCGCCGATGGCACGGTGGAAGTGCCCAAGTGGCGCCATGCCCTGATCAACATGGCGCACCCGCTGCTCAAGCAGGGCCTGGTGATTCTGGACACACCTGGTTTGAACGCGATTGGTGCCGAACCCGAGCTGACCGTGAGTTTGTTGCCGCAGGCGCAGGCGGTGGTGTTCATCCTGGCGGCCGACACCGGTGTGACCAAATCCGACCTCACCATCTGGCGCCAGCACCTGTCGGTCCTGGGTGAGGGCAAAGAGTCGCGTCTGGTGGTGTTGAACAAGATCGACACCATGTGGGACGCGCTCAGCTCGCCCGAGCAGGTGCAATTGCAGATCGCATCGCAACGCACCGACTCCGCCGAGATTCTGGGCCTTTCACCGCGCCAGGTGCTGGCTGTGTCGGCCCAGAAGGGCTTGCTGGCCAAGGTCAACCGCGACAAGAAACTGCTCGCGGCCAGCAACCTCATGGAGCTGGAAACGGCCCTGGGCGTGGACCTGCTGGGCCAGAGGCGCAAGATCTTGAGCGGGGCGGTGGCCACCGGCATCCAGTCCTTGCGGGTGGAGACCACGCGCATGGTGCACACGCGCTCGCGCGACCTTGTGGAGCAGATCCAGGAGCTGGAAGGCTTGCGTGGCAAGAACGCCGGCGTGATCAAGCAAATGCGTCTGCGCATCGAGCAGGAGCAGGCCGACTTTGATGCCAGCGGCGCCAAGATCCAGGCCGTGCGTTCGGTGCACCTGCGCTTGCTCAAAGACCTGTTTGCCATGCTGAGTTCAACACACCTCAAGGCCGAGGTGTCGGTGTTGTCCAAGGCGCTTCGGCAACCGGGCATCAAGCTGGGCGTGCGCCGCGCGTACGACCACACCTTTGACCGGTTGCGCGCCGACATGAACAAGGCCGACGGCATGGCGGGTGACATCCAGTCCATGCTGGAAGGCAGCTTCAAGAGCTTGAACGCTGAATACGGCTTTTCGTTACAGGCGCCCACGCCGCCGCAGCTCGCCCAGTACGTGAAAGACCTCGACCTGATCGAGAAGAGTCACCTGCAGTACCTGAGCCTGGGCAATGCGCTCAAACTGGCGAACCCCGAATTTGCGGAACGCCTTGCGCGCGCGCTCATGAGCCGCTTGAGGGTGGTGTACGACACCGCGGTCAACGAAGTGGAGCTGTGGAACAAGTCCGCGGCTGCGCAGCTTGATGCCCAATTGCGCGAGCGCCGCCGCAACTTCACCCGGCGCATTGAAGCGGTCTCGCGCATCCAGCAGGCCGCGGGCGGTCTGGATGAGCGCATTCGCGAACTGCAGTCCCACCAGGCCAAGCTCAACCTGCTCGACGCGAAGCTGTCCGAGCTGACCGACCACCTGCTGGCCGCGCCCGACGAAGAGCCCGCCGAAGCCTTGGCGGCATGAGTGAGGTCGGCGGCCCGCGCGCCGATCTGCCCACCGCCTTTGCCCCCTTGCTGATCGACTGGCAACGCCGCGCCGGGCGCAGCGGCATGCCCTGGCAGAACAGTCGCGATCCTTACCGGGTGTGGCTGTCCGAAGTGATGTTGCAGCAGACCCAGGTGAGCACCGTGCTGGGCTACTACGCGCGGTTCCTGGAGCGATTTCCCGACGTGGAGGCCTTGGCCGCTGCTGAGGCAGACGAGGTCATGTCTTTGTGGGGTGGCCTTGGTTACTACAGCCGTGCGCGCAACCTGCACCGCTGCGCCCAGATGGTGGTTGAGCAGCATGGCGGCCGGTTTCCATCAACGTCTGCAGGGCTTGAGACGCTGCCCGGCATCGGCGCTTCAACCGCCGCAGCCATCGCATCGTTCTGTTTTGGCGAACGTGTGTCCATTGTGGATGGCAATGTGCGCAGGGTGCTCACGCGACTCCTGGCGTTCGAGGGCGATCTGGCGCAGACCAAACCCCAACGCGAACTGTGGGAAATGGCGCAGGCGCTGTTGCCGATCGAGCCGTCTGCCGACGACATGACGGCCTACACACAAGGGCTCATGGACCTGGGCGCAACGGTTTGCACGCGCAGCCGTCCGGCCTGCGGGCAGTGTCCCATGCAGGGTATTTGCCAGGGCTACCAGGTGGGTGAACCGCAGCGGTTTCCGGTGAAGACCCGCAGCTTGAAGCGCCGCCATGAAAGCTGGTGGTTGTTGGTCGTGAGGTTGACCGAGGGGCCAGAGCGCTTCTGGCTGCAGCGTCGGCCAGCCAGCGGCATCTGGGCCGGTCTGTACTGCCCGCCGGTGTTTGAAAGCGAGCTGGCAGCTCATGCCGGGTTGCCTTCAGCCTGGGTGAAGCGTCTGGTCGCGCTGGACGCCGTGTCGCACAGCCTCACCCACCGGGAGTTGCGCTTGCATCCCTTGCTGCTGGAACTCACGTCAGAACCCCTGCCCGGCGAATGGCCTGCAGGCCAGTGGGTGGACGCCGAACGGCTGGTCCAGCATGGCCTGCCCGCGCCCGTGAAGCTGCTGTTGCAAGCCTTGCGGGCGCCAGACCTGTTTGCGCGGCCTTAGACGCCGGGCACCATCGGCGTGGGCCAGCTGTCGGCTTCCCGGTGTCTCACTCGCGTGGACCAGTCCATGCCGAAGGCCCGTGCGAGTTGCTCCACCAGGTACACCGAGCGGTGCTGTCCGCCGGTGCAGCCAATGGCCACCGTCACATAGCTGCGGTGATCGCGCAGCATTTGCGGCAACCAGTGCGCCAGGAAATCGGTGATCTGCTGCTCCATCTGCCGCACCTCGGGTTGCGCCTCCAGGTAGGCGGCCACGGGCGAGTCGCGGCCAGTCAGCGCCTTGAGGTGGGGCTCGTAGTGCGGGTTGGCGAGCATGCGCACGTCGAACACGAAATCGGCGTCCATGGGAATGCCGCGCTTGAACGCGAACGACTCGAACACGAGCGTGAGCGGCGCTTGCGTGGCACCCAGCAAGTCCTTGATCTGGCTGCGCAGGTGCGTGGGCCGGATCAGGCTGGTGTCGAGCACCAGTGCCTGGTCGCGCAGTTCGGCGAGCAGTTCACGTTCCTGCTCGATGGCGTCGGTGAGCGCTCTGTGCTGGTCGTTGAACTGCTTGAGCGACAGGGGATGCAGCCGCCGCGTTTCTGAAAACCGGCGCACCAGCGTGTCGGTGGTGGCGTCGAGGAACACGGTGGTGAGGTTCACCGGACGCTGTGCGTGGTGCTGCAGCTGCGCCAGCCGCTTGGGCAAGCCCGGTAGCGAGCCTGCACTGCGCACGTCCATGGCGATCGCCACCTTGCTGGCCTTGTGGCTCTGCTCGAGTTCGATGAAGGCTTCGAGCAGCTCGGGCGGCAGGTTGTCCACGCAGTAGAAGCCCACGTCCTCCAGCGCGGTGAGCGCAACCGACTTGCCCGAGCCGGACATGCCGGTGATCAACACCAGGTGGATCGGGGTGTCGTTCGTTGTGGTCATGGGGTTTGGAGCGCTCAGGCCGACAGGAGTTCGCGGGCGTGCGCCAGCGAGATTTCCGACTTCTCGCTGCCACCCAGCATGCGTGCCAGCTCGACCACACGCGCTTCGTGCCCGATGGGCGCAACCGTGCTCAGCGTTTGCTTGCCCACCAGTTGCTTGCTCACCAGCAGATGGTGGTCGGCGCACGCCGCCACCTGGGGCAGGTGGGTCACGGCCAGCACCTGGCGATCGCGCCCGAGCTGGCGCAGCAACTGGCCCACGGTGTGCGCCACGGCGCCGCCGATGCCGGAATCCACCTCGTCAAAGATGAGCGTGGGCGCCAGCCCCAGCCGGCTGGTGACCACCGAGATGGCGAGTGCGATGCGCGAAAGCTCCCCGCCCGAGGCCACCTTGCCCACCGGCTTGGGTGTGGCGCCCGCATGGCCCGCCACGCGGAACTCGACTTGTTCCCAGCCGTGTGCCTGCGGCTCTTCGAGGCGCAGCAAGGCCACTTCAAACACGCCGCCCTGCATGCCGAGGGTCTGCATGCTGTGCGTGACTGCCTTCGACAGTTTGGGAGCAGCTTTCTGGCGTTCTTTGGTGATGCCTTGCAGCTCGGCGTTGAACGCTTTCCAGGCCGAGCGCTCGGCTTGCTGCAGCGCGTCCAGGTCGAGTGCCTGGTCGATGGTGGCGAGTTCACGTTTCCACTGCGCCAGCACGTCGGCCAGTTCGTCGGGGCTGCGCCGGTAGCGCCGGGCCAATGACACCCACTGCGCCAGGCGCTGGTCGAGTGCATCCAGGCTCGCTGGATCCTGGTCGGTGTGGCGCGCGTACTGGTGCAGGTTGTGCACGGTGTCCTGCACCTGCGCGAGCGCAGCTTCGAGTGCGGCAATGCCGTCCGCAAACCGGGGCTCGATGTGGGCTTGCGCCTGCAGCGCCGTGAGTGCGCGGTGGATCAGTGCCGCGGCATTCGATTCTTCGTCGTCCAGCGCGGTGACAGCGGCTTGCACGGCGTCCAGCAGGCCCTGCGCGTTGGCCAGGCGGCTGTGTTGTGCGTTCAGTTCTTCCCACTCACCCGGCAGCGGAGCGAGCTTGTCGAGCTCGGCGATCTGCCAGGAAAGGCGTTCGCTTTCCTGCTGCAGCGAGGTCTGTTTTTCGGTGGCGTTGTCCAGGGCCTTGCGCTGGTGGCGCCAGTGAGTCCAGGCGAGCAAGGCGGCCTTGGTGTCGATGCCGGCGTAAGCATCCAGCAGATCGCGCACGGCTTCGGCGCGGGTGAGGCTCTGCCAGGCGTGCTGGCCGTGGATGTCGACCAGACCATCGGCCAAGGCCTTGAGCTGCGCCATGGTCGCGGCGCTGCCGTTGATCCAGGCGCGGCTGCGGCCTTCGGTGTCCACGGTGCGGCGCAACAGCAGGCTGTCGTCAACCGGAAAACCCTGTTCCTCCAGCCATGCTGTGACCGAAGCGGGTGCGTCGAACTCGGCGGCAATCTCGCAGCGCGCGGCGCCTTCGCGCACCACGCCGCTCTCGGCGCGCGCGCCCAGCGCCAGTTGCAATGCGTCAATCAGGATGGATTTGCCCGCACCGGTTTCGCCCGTGAGCACACCAAAGCCCTCGTCCAGTTCCAGGTCCAGGGATTGCACGATGACGAAGTCGCGCAAGGCGATGCGGCGGAGGCTCATGTCGGGGGGTATGGCGGTGGAAACAGACGCGATTCTGCCGGGTCCTCAGACCCCTTCGTTCCAGTGCAGCTTTTTGCGCAAGGTGTCGAAGTAGCTCCAGCCCACCGGGTGCAGCAGGCGCAAGGCGTATTCGGAACGTCGCACCACGATGCGATCGCCGTGCAGCAGGCTGGTGAAGGACTGCATGTCGAAATTGGCGCTGGCTTCCTTGCCCGAGACGATCTCCACCGCAATCTCGCTGTGGCCGGGCAGCACCACTGGACGGTTCGACAAGGTGTGTGGCGCGATCGGCACCATCAACCAGCCGCCGATGGCCGGGTGCAGCAGTGGGCCGCCAGCCGACAGGGCGTAGGCGGTGGAGCCGGTGGGTGAGGCAATGATCAAGCCGTCGGCGCGCTGGTTGGCCACAAAGTGCCCGTCCACTTCCACGCGCAGTTCGATCATGCTGGCCGCGCCGCCGCGGTTGACCACCACGTCGTTGAGCGCGGTGGCCTCGAACACGCAGCGACCGTCGCGCCACACGCCCGCGGCCATGAGCGAGCGGGGGTCGTCTTCGAACGCGCCGCGCAGGATGGGGCGCAACTTGTCGCGGAAATCTTCAAACGGGATGTCGGTGATGAAGCCCAGGCGCCCCTGGTTGATGCCCACCAGCGGCACACCGTAGCGCGCGAGTTGCCGGCCGATGCCCAGCATGGTGCCGTCGCCACCCACCACCAGCGCCAGATCGCAGTGTTGCCCCATCTCGGGCACCGAGAGCGCCGGGTACTGCGTCAGGCCGGTGTTGAGTGCGGTCTCCTGCTCGATCGACACGTCGCAGCCCTCGTCGTGCAGGAAGTGGGCGATTTCGTCGACCGCGTTGCGCGATCCGGGTGCGTGGTATTTGCCGACAATGACCACGTGCGCGAAGCGCAAGGGACGGTCCGTTCGGGTGGGGGTGGACCGTGTGTCGGGGGGCATGCTCATGCGCAAATTACAACATAGCCGGTCTGTGGTGGATTGCCCGAAAACCCTTGCTCGCAAACGGTGCCGGGCATCGGTCTCTCCGTAAAATGAAACGATGTTGGATGACCGCGCGAAGCTGCTGCTCAAAACCCTCGTCGAGCGATACATCGCCGACGGCCAGCCCGTGGGCTCGCGCACCCTGGCGCGTGCGGCGGGCATGGAGCTGTCGCCGGCCACCATCCGCAACGTGATGAGCGACCTGGAGGAGCTCGGCCTGATCGCCAGCCCGCACACCTCGGCCGGGCGCATCCCCACCGCGCGCGGCTACCGCATGTTTGTCGACACCATGCTCACTGTGCGCCGCGAAGGCTTGTCGCCCGTGAACGAGATGACGGCGCCGGGCATCGAGGCCGGTCAGCCCCACCGCGTCATCAGCCACGCGGCGAACATGCTGTCCAGCCTGTCGCAGTTCGTGGGCGTGATCACGGCTCCACGCCGCGCCTCGGTGTTTCGCCACATCGAATTCCTGAGCCTCTCCGACCGCCGCGTGCTGGTGATCATCGTGTCGCCCGAGGGTGAGGTGCAGAACCGCATCATCCACACGCAGGCCACGTTCACGCAGTCGCAACTGCTCGAAGCCGCCAACTTCCTCAACAGCCACTACTCGGGCCTGACCATGGAAGCTGTGCGTGAGCGGTTGAAACACGAAGTCGACGCCTTGCGCGGCGAAATCGCCGACCTCATGAAAGCTGCGGTGGACATCGGCGCTGAAGGTGATGCCGCGCAGGACGAGGTGGTGGTGTCCGGCGAACGCAACCTGCTGTCGGTGACCGAGTTCTCCAGCGACATGGGCAACCTGCGCCGCATGTTCGACCTGTTCGAACAAAAGACCCAGCTCATCCGCCTGCTCGATGTGTCGGCCCAGGCCGACGGCGTGCGCATCTACATTGGTGGCGAAAGCCAGGTCGTGCCGTATGAAGACCTGTCGGTTGTGACGGCGCCTTACGAAGTCGATGGCCAGATCGTCGGCACGCTGGGCGTGATCGGCCCCCAGCGCATGCCCTATGAGCGCATGATCCAGATCGTGGACGTGACGGCCAAGCTGGTGGGCAATGCCCTGAGCCACAACAAATAGGACGGGACGGGGCGACCCCTACAATCCCCTTGCGCAGGGCCGTTAGCTCAGTTGGTTAGAGCAGAGGACTCATAATCCTTTGGTCGTTGGTTCAAGTCCAACACGGCCTACCAAGAAAAACCCTGCTATAATTCGAGGCTTCGCGGCTGTAGCTCAGTTGGATAGAGTACTTGGCTACGAACCAAGGGGTCGTGGGTTCAATTCCTGCCAGCCGCACCAGAACATCGTTCTAGATCAACGGGTTAGCTCCAAAAGAGCTAGCCCGTTTTTCTTTGCTGCGGGACTTTTGCGGGACTCGGAATTGATCATCAGCTTCCGAGGCTCAAGTCCGTGTGCCAGCTTTCCGCAGCGCATGCTCCGCTTTTAGCGCCTGGAGGCTCTTGTTCCAGCCATTGGTCGGCTGTGTGATCTTCTCCAGAGCTTCATGAAGCTCTCGAATCTGGGCCATGGAGTAGTGGTTGGTGACGGAGCGATTGCTGTGCCACAACACGTCCCGTCGAGTCGACTCACTGACTCCTGCCTCACGCAGTCGCATGCCCACGGTGTGTCGAAGGTCGTGGACACGCAGATCGCCCAAACCAGCCCTTGAGCGCGCAGCTTGCCACGCGCTGTTGTTCATGGCCTTAATCGGTCCCAGTTCACGGTGGCGCCATGACATCGCAAAAACGTGGGTAGGGTGATGTCCTCGTGCTTCCTCAATCACCGCCTGAGAAATGCGGTTGCACACCACCAGCTTTGAAGTGCGGCGACCCTTGACGTTTTCTGGTGGAGTCTCGAACACAGAGATGTTGAGCTCCGGTACTGGGATCTCCCAATCCCATTGGAGATTACAAACCACATCATCTCGCACGCCACTGTGCAGGATAAACAGCGCCATGTCGTGAAGATGTTTCGGCAACTCCTTGAGCAAACGCTCCTGCTCGTCCCAGGTGATCGGTCGCGGCGACCGCTGATAACCTGTCAAAGGCAACATGGTGATCAGTGGGGCCGAGGCCAGCCAAGGCTTGCCCGACTCGGAGTCGCGCCATGTGCCCGCTGCCAGATTGAGCACTCGACGCACCGCTCCCAAGCTCAGATTGATCGTTTTGTGTGAGATCTTTGCCTTGCGTCGAGCATCGATGAAAGGCTGCAGTGTTCCGGAGTGAACTTGCTCAAGCAGAAGGTCGCCAACGTACGGTATCACCGCCTTCAGGTGATAGCCAGATGACTCAACTGACGGAAGATGCATATTCTCTTCAATGTAGCGCCCAGCTGCTTGGTCGAAGGTGATCTGCGGAGTGCCGCCATGGACGCGCGTCTGCCGTAGTACCTCTAGTTCCCGGGTCAGCCACGCTTCTGCGTCTTCATACGATTCAAAGCTTTGGTAAAGACGAACGCCTTCGACGAATTTGTCGACGACCCAGCTACCGTTTTGACGTTGATAGATGCCTGTTGATTTTTTTCCCATGGTGTTGCGCTCGTTTTCTCAGGTTTGGTTTGCGTGTCGTCGGCGCGAGCGATCTCAGTGCCGGGTGCATTGAACATTTCGTATGCGATCGCCTTCACTTCTTCGCAAAGGAACAGGAGAGAAGTTCCTTGCTTTGTTGTTCTCAAGCGCGGCCTGATGTGCGTGTCGAAGTAGTTTGGCTTGACGCAAAGTGCTTGAATGGCGTGCTGGCGGTTCATGCAGTACCGAGGGAGTTCATCGTCGAAGTCAGGCCGTGGTTTTTCTTTCATGTGTGGTTCTCTCTGATCAAGATTGCATAGGTCAGTCACTTGTCAAGAGCACGGCAGTACGCAAGCGCCTCAGTGAGGCAAAGCCGAGCCTGGGCACAGACAACTTGCCCAAATGATGAAAAGGAAAAAATGAAGAGCCCGCTTTGCGAAGAGCGGAACGGAAAATGCCTGTGTGGCCTGCGCAGAAGGCGGCCGGTGCGAAGCTGGCGCGTGAATGGCTGCTAGCTCGCGATGATTGAAGGATTTCGCCTTCACGCACTTGCGTGCGCTGACCCGGGTATCTAGGTCAGATCTGAATCAATCAGACAACCATGACCAGTCTTTTCATTCGAGACTTGTCACAACGCTGATCTGGGCGGAGTTCACTCATAAAAATCAGTGAACTCAAGTTGAAGGAAGGCATGTGCCTTCACGTACTGTTGTACGGTGACTAGAAATGTATTGTGCTGACCGAACCTGGTCAATCGATCACGACCAGTCCTGCGCGCTGGAGCTTGTCAGTGCTCGCACGCCTGCCCCAACTGTCCATCGCGTTTCACGCTGGCCCGCGTCTCATGGTTTCGGCGACAACGCCACTGCGTGTGGCCCAGGCAAGCGACAGGACGTGTTTTGCCATGAAACGGCTGGCGTAAGTCATCTGAGGAGTGCCGTCCGCAATACTCAAAACGACGATCCGCGCTGGATGGGTTGCTGCCGCGCTTGCATGCCAGAGTGCCAGAAAGGGTTTCAAGTCATCGCGGGGCCAATGTTGATAAGCAACTTCAAGTTGTGCTGGTCCCCCGTGCTCATCAGCCCTGCTACCGGGAGCAGTAGCAGATGGGTCCATCGCAATCACCTCGACGTTGCAGGTTGGGCTCCGGAACTTGACTGTGTTTGCCAGCGTGCTCGGGAGCATGGCGATGCACTCCGAAGTAGCCGGTACCGGATGTCCCAAGGTCGCAGCCGCCATGTTAACGACCAATCCGATCCTGTGGCGCGTCACTGCCGCACGAAGCTCCTGTAGCACGGCCTGCCGGTCTGTGAACTGATTCACCCCGAAGTCCCGCTGAGGTGTGAACACCAACAGGATCGGATCATGCTGCTGGTTGACCAGGGCGAGCTTGCCGAGCAGCGCCTCAAGCCGCAGGGCTTTTTTACGCTGCACGTCGGGGCTATGCAGCTTCCCCTGAGTTCGATTGGCCGACACTGCTGCGACAGGACCTAAGTGGCTTGGCGCAGCCGTCTGATCGAAGGTTCCGCCCAGAATCACAGTGGCGCAGA